>Ga0126337_10000242_pt1 | contig 24433 bp, 18 predicted proteins | sample DipCmetagenome_FD_92527 | JGI IMG/M metagenome (GOLD analysis project Ga0126337, IMG submission 92527) | Coral microbial communities from La Bocana,Puerto Morelos, Mexico - Diploria C A metagenome | ecosystem: Host-associated > Invertebrates > Cnidaria > Coral | place: La Bocana,Puerto Morelos...
GTATGGCCCAATTCTCAGTGTAGAACAAGAAGCAATCGAGGGAAACGTGAATTAAGCAAGTAATCGTGACTATAATCATGGTGCTATTATAAGGATTTATAGGGTACAAACAAGGTGCTGTTGATCCTGAACGAACATGGGGACCCTTCATTTTTATTTCAAAATTTAAGTTCCTATAATATAAACAATCAACAGGCAAAGTTTAACAAAAATCTCAGTGCAGGTTCTATTTCAGTGGAATGACCTTAAACTGAAGACCTGAAAATAGTAGTTACTACGATTGAGAAACACCAAAGAGATATAAACCATAAAGAAACAAGGATGATTAAGGATGGGGAAGATTGACACGGATTACAAACGACGAACTTGAAAAATTTAGGCCAAACGTTTAAAGTTGAGAAAGCCGTAGCTTGTGTCATTTCCATAGTTCAAGCCACAAGGGGTCCTTTTCTTGCAGTGGTGTAATGTGCTATGAATGATTTGAACAAAGAAGGCGCAACGTAGTCGTACAATTGTGCAGCAGATGAGTAACTTCTACCGTTCTGAAGTGAAAGTGAATTAAACAGGACCCGTTTGACGGTATTGCATTGTACTCGTTGTTCATTTTAGGGTATTTTACCAGCTTCCCTGCTGAACAGACTGTCTCGCGGTGCAAAAAGATCGAATCCTACTACGCCCACAGCGGTTGGACAACAAACGTCACACCATTTATACGGATCGTACAACGAGATGAATTATGGTACTGCGGTGTCTAAATCTCAGTTTGATTCATCGTCACTCTCGACTTCATTGACATCAACTGCTACTTCAAGCACTCACTCTGAACCCACCCGGGCTTCGTTCCCGTATGACTCGTCCCACTTTGGGAATTTTCCGCATGCCATGCCTTTTGGCCCGTTTGGTCACGTGCCGTATTACGCGTCATATGGTGTCGGTATGCCAGCAAATTCCCAGGGAACCACTTCGTTCGGCGAGAATGCTTCGTCAAAACCAGCACAATCACCAGTCAGCCCCAATCCGTCCTCTTCGCAGGTCATCTTTAATAACTCTTACTCGTCACTGTATGCGGGACAACAGCCTGGGAATGGACTGCAGGGCTACGCGCCTGGCATGGCATCAAATGCTTTTTCTTTTCCACTTATGAACAATGGCAATCTTGCGTCGTCGCCTCTGTCGTCTAAAGGCGATTTCTTACCAGACAGCGCAAGCCATGGTTCTTCAAGTATTGGGAGTGATGTCTCCTCGCAAGGCAGTCCAGACAATGATTGCTGATGGCAAGATAATTGAGTAGCTCTTGTCAGCATTTAAACGTAATCAAAGGCTAAGCCAAAGGTTAGAGAAGAGAGAATGAAAGCCTAACCTTAACATTAAATTAAGCTATTTCTTAAATTTGCGTAAAATACTAGCGGTAATTAAGGGGAATGCATTTACATCTCAGTAAGCATAGTGTCGGTATATATAGTTGCTAGTAGACGATAGACGAAGCTTTCTTTCACAAATTCAGCTAAACGTTTTTTTTTTTTTTCTCTAAGCATGGGCTGTTTTGGAGCTTCTTAAACTCGAATGTTATACGTGACTTTCCTTTGCTGTCAAATAGCTACTCTTAAAACCAAGTAATTTGTGTTTATGGCCAACTTGATAGAGAGATGTCTAGAATTGGTGAATTCGAAATCCAAAACTGAAGCGGTTCCTGTTTTTTTGGAGACCCTTCCTGATGTAATGTTTGAAGGAATCATTATCTACCTCCAATGCATTCGCTTTTCTTTTGTTTTTGGTTTCCATTCTTGGTCAAGAGAGGGCTTTCTATTCCATATACTTATTCTTATATACATATGCATGATTTATATAAATATATAATATACAAACCTGCTAGGCCTTTGGGCATTGTACATTCAATGGACTTAGACAATAATTTTTATAATGACAGTCCTTTGTTCTATAAAACCGGACATCAGTGTATTGGTCTCCTCGTCTACAGTGAAAGAAAAAAAATAATTGAAGACTCGAAGATTCTGCCATTGGTGCAAAAATTAATATATTGCAGCAGACCTGCTATTTATTTTGTGATCAGAATATTTGCACAAACCTCTAGACAATGTTTTGTACCTTTTTATCGACACGTCTGCTCCTGGTAAACACTCTGACGAAACAATCAATTCAATTCAATCAAGCTATCATTGAGGACAACAGAAACTTATTTATTATTGTAAATCTCCTCGAAGCTGCATCAACCATACTTAAATATATCTTACAAATGCAGTAAATATCAGGTTAACTTTTTTGTCGCTAGAGAAATGCACAGTCTCTCGTTTCATTTTCGTGTTTTCTTTTCCTTGAGTGTGCTGTGACTGTTGAATATTTAGAGTTGAACCCATGTGTGCCCATTCCAATGTATTGGGCTTTTTTTTTTGCACCCCTTGCTGTCTTACTTAGGAAGAGGGTTTCATAATGTCAATTTTACTTTTGTGTGTACGACTCCCGGGGGCTATTGATTTCAGACAGCTTCCTTCACGCTTCCCCAACTAGTAAGCACCCTTACAGGACAAACCCCTTTTTACTGAGGTGTCATTGTGTATTGCTAGTTTAATGTCGAGGCGTTTTCAGTTGGGATTGTAGCATGGTTTCCGCCTAGTAGAGATTGACTCGAGTGACAAATTAGGGGGAAATGTGAAAGAGGCGTGGATTTACCAACTTCTGTCTCCTAATTAGGCCCTATTACCAATCTAGAGGGAGGTAGATCTTAAATGGAATGTTTTTGGGACCAGTGTAGGCCACTTCTCGCTATGACTGTGTATTTATTCGTGTGATGTGAAATGAATCTCGAATTGGCTGAGTTAATTTTGATATGAACTTGTCTGTATTTAATGGACTGTATTTATTAATTTGAATGAAAATTTTTACAAATATTTTTAATAAATCTCTGCTGCTCTGGTGTCTCTTAACGAGTCTTGGTTGAAGTCTTGTGTTCTTTTATCTGTTTTTGTTGTATAGATCGTTGCCATTTGCCTCTGTTTTAACTGGAGTCTTCCAGCGAAACATGTTACAAGGTACACGAAATGACGTTTGGTCTGCATGAAAACGAACGTGCTGTTGTAATGGTTTCGACGTAGACTCGTTTTGACACAGAAAAATATACCGTTGGACCAATTGCTAAATGCCTTGACCTATGGAAAGGAAAGGGTACGACTGCAAGCTCGTACAGAGTCTTTTTCGCATGGAAGAATTGTTGTTCTGTTCTAGTTCAGCCAAAAAATCGTAGGCAATCTCAATTGTGTTCAACGCATATACCAACCCAGGTAAACATGCTACCCAAAGTGGCTATGAGACGAGACGTTTTAGATTGGTTTCACAACAGCCATCTCCAAGCACCAACAAATTTTGAAGCGAATCCAAACTAGTTACAGGACACTAAGGGTAATCCCTTATTTGGGCTGTACGGGGACGTGCCACTGGACAGGGTATGGTGTACTGGTCTCGCTGTCCTGAATGGGGTATAAAATTCTACACGTCTCTGTCCTAAACGGCTTCAGAACCGGTCCTTATCCGAGCCGAAAGACAACCTGATGCCCTGCTTAGTCAAAAAAAAAAAATACAAATAAGGATTAGAAAAGAATACAGTAAAATGGAAGAAATATAAATGTAAAAAAACTATTTTTAAAAGAATGGAGTATTGATTGCGGAGCGGACTTAAATTGTTATCTGTATGACTTATCGAAGCACCGTGGCATGATGTCTTGGACTACGGAAAGAACCCTTGAGAATTTTGAAAGTCGATAGTGATAAGACCAAGCGTGTTTAGCACTGTGGGAACCTGTTGCGTAAAACTTCACATTCCTCAAGCGTAAGTTTTTTCTTCGGCCTATTCGGAGGGCGCGAAGCGTCATAAGGGTGAGCCCCACACGCCCGCAGCCTTCCTCGCCTTTCTACAACCACTCCAGACATTTTGTTCGATTACTGCCCGCGTCGCTCGGGTTCGCAAAAAATACGACTGTTTTGCAGTATGATTTTTTCCCTAGTTTCAAAGCATCCGCCAGTTTCGCCTACACAACTCCATTGGCAGGCGGCACAAGATATTTTATAGACCACGTTTGGTTAAGTCCAATCCGAAGGTCGGGGCTGGAAAATACCATTAATATAGGGGAGAACGGGAGAACAAGAGGAATCGGAGGGTGTGGCCCATTTGAAAAACCTATTATCAAGTTCCCCAGGTGATGGGATGGAGTGTGTGCGCTGGGAAATAGATTTCTTCTTTAGAATGTTAGTGATGACATTTTGGGGGTAATTGTTAGCTCGTAGAGCATCGATGACATAAATGAGTTTAGCCTCCTCCCCTTGTTTTGTGCTCGGGAGTTAAGTTGCACGACCCTTTCATACCCGGAGTTTTTCCAAGAAAAATGCATTTTTCAGACTTTTTTGACGTTCTAAGATCTATTATAAGCTAAAATAGCCCCAAATCACTCAGAAAGGCCCTTGGAATGAAAAATGAGTTTTTTTGCTTTTCACAAAAATCATGTTTAACAACTTTTTTGCAGGTGCATGCGCACAAATCAAAATTTTGAGTTTTTGGACGATAAAGAGACCTACCACTTTAGGCTTTTCGGTTCTTATCGGTTATTATTTCTTTTCTCGCTTTAAGGTCCTTTAAGTTTTTCTTTCCTCGTTTCTTTTTGCTGCACGTTTTTCGCTACCAGGCTTCCTTCGGGTAGAAGAATTTCCGAGAAAGCGTGACTGAGAGGCAAGAACTACCTACCATGGACAAGCAAAGGGTGGAAAGGGAAATTTGCTCTGAGTTTTCCATTAAAAGTTTGGAGCGTTTTGGTGCATATTTCAAGCTCCATCAATCTAATCACGCTGGGTTAGGTATCGTTGGAAAGGTCTTGTTCTGCTTCACAATTTGAGAATAGATACGCCTTTCTGGGTTAAAGGTAACGACGTCACAAGCGGGACAAATGCCCGGATCCTTTATGGGCCATATTCACTCCCGCTTTGGGAGTGAATGGGTTAAGTCTCAGCTGTACTGGTCTTGTGGAAATCCACTTATCTATCGGTATGGGTGGCTTTCCGGTATACATCGATGATGAGAGAATATTGCGAGTGACCAAAGTGTCCAACAAAGCGATCTGGTTATTATCTTCTTCTTCAATAGTGAATGAGATGTGACGATCGATGGCGATCAATTAGTTCATTTACACTTATATTTCCTCCATTTTATTGTATCCCATTTTCAGTCCCACCATTTTCGTATATATTTGTAATTGTCAATTTTTTCCAGTTTTACTCATCGAAGGTTGTAGTCTGACAGCCGAAAGCTTAGTTTTTAAAATTTTATATAGCCAGTGAACGTTTTTTATAAATTTTTAATGAGTTTTCGTTAAGCTAACCAGAGAGCTATGAAGGCTTAAAAAAGTTCAACACCTTGGCGAATCTCCAAATCGAAACTTCATCTCGAACCCAGAAGATAGTTGGAAAGCAACAGATTTGTGGGTCATTTTGCATAATTCCTCCAATTTTTTTGGTTGGATGGGTCGCACTCTAACAACAGTAGAAAAAGGGCGGAAAAAATTTAAGTATGAATTAAAGTGAGTGAGTAAACTAATATTAAACTAGTCAAATGTACTAACTGATGATACAAGTAATTGAAATAAAATGCTGGATTTCAGAAAGTTTGACCATGCAGTCCATACATGCATGTAGAAACTATTTGCTTTGAGAGGGCCTGAGACAAACGATGCTACGTGGCCATGCCATGTGACGTCACGCGCATGGGCAGTCGCCATTTCATAAATAAGTTAGGAATGACATCATAAACAGTGGAAAAGAAAGAAAGAAAACTCAAGATTCAATCGTTAAAATGTCTTACGCATATCTTTTTAAGTACATTATTATAGGAGATACAGGTCAGTAAGATATTACGGTAGATTTTTATTCATTTTCCTCCAGTCCTTTTGGGAGGAGTACGCGTTGAACTCAGAGCCAATTTGAAAGATCAAAAATGGACGCCATTGATCGTATTGTGGTTTTCAAGATCATTTGTTCTCAATGTTTGACTGCTTTAGTCGTTTTTCGTTGATCTAGGAGTTGGAAAATCATGTCTTTTACTGCAGTTTACAGACAAACGTTTTCAGCCTGTCCACGACCTCACAATAGGTAAGTTTGCTTTGCGTTATGTCTGAAAGCAGCAACTGGCATCCAGTTTGAGTTTACTGAGCACGAGAGCTAAATCTCTACATAAACGTTCACGTTCTCCTTTCCGTGTTTGATTATGTGTTAGTAATTTAAACTATTTTCTATTTCGTTCAGGTGTTGAATTTGGAGCTAGAATGATTACTATCGATGGCAAACAAATAAAACTGCAGATTTGGGATACGGTAAGATTTAAGTCTTTTCACCATTTTTGAACGGACATGTAAACTTACAAAGAAAATATATTTTGAAAGAAGCTGATCGAGTTATTAACAATGGAAGATATGTTTCTGTGGGATTTTCTAAGTATAAAAGGTCTGATTTCGCTCTGCTATATCTGTGTTCAATCTTGGCTTTTGATTGAAAGCCACATCAAATCCACTTATTCAACGACCGAACAAAACGCGAGTTGGCATGAGGTATATATCTCACAAAGTATTTCTGTTTTTGTTTGGCAAGTAATCGTTTGACATCGCTCTCATGCTCTTCCTGTCAATTTGTATTAGGACAACGTAGATGTCATTTTTTTCGTCGTTGTTCCATTTCATTAAATTGTTTTTTCCCCCACGGGTCATCCTCTTAATTTAATGATGGAAAAAAACTTTTATTCCCAGCAGGCCAATATCTTTTCATTTTTTCTTTTTAAAGGAAATTAAGAATGAGTATAAGATTTACATGTAATTGTATCAGATTTATATTTATTTTCATTTAAAATAAAGTTAATTTCTCTTAGAGAATTTATTCATAATCTAAATTTCAACATGTGCCACCTATCTTGGTTGTGTGCTGAATTTATCAGAGTATTTGGATCTGGAGATCATGAATTTCTTAACTGTTGGCTATGTTTCACAATTAGTCACTGCATCTTTATTTCCTGAATCATTCATTATTTTCTAGGAACAAAAGAAGATCATATCTCTGAATATTTACACCTGTACATATTCTGGTCAAAATAAATTTAAACTAGTTTTATCTCAATTTTTCTTTTTCCAGATTCAATACTGTATCCTTAAACAAAGGAAAATACCAATTGAAGTAGCTTGAAATCGTTTTGACCTGAAATTCTGCTACAAATTTTCAGTAACCTTAATTTGAGGCAATGTTTATGAAAGTTACATTTTCAATTTGAAAAAGAAACTTTAGGGAAAAATTATGTTGAGAGGAGCTAATTTTTTTTTGAAGAATTTATCATATGTTATGAAGATTTTGGACAAAATGTAAATCAGGTTGACATCATTTTCTGCAACAGGCGGAACATAATAGTCTACTTATAGTCTGCTTATAGTCTACTCTTACCACATGTCCTTTTTTCATTGTATGATTCAGAGACAGAGAACGTCAACAGCAATAATAAAGTAAACTGACATTAAGGCTAAAACGCTCAGCTATTACTTTGCATTTCCCTCTTACAGTTGCAAAAATAAGTATCAATAAGGACGTTTTCTTTAGAAAGTTAACCACTGAATGTACATATATACACTATAGCATCCAATTTTTGTATGACAGGCTGGTCAAGAGTCCTTCCGTTCCATCACACGTTCATACTACCGTGGAGCTGCAGGAGCTTTGTTAGTTTATGACATCACAAGGTGAGTAAATTATAGTTTAAGTAGGAATCATATACCATGGCTAACAAACCTACATGTACAGTATCCCACTTGATTCTCAATCCGTTTGGAATTTAGGATTGATCATCAGGGGTTTCAATAAGGGTTTTTGCACTAGGGCATCAGGATATGACATCTGGGCAGAAAATTGGCAAGTTTGCATAAACAGAGCACAAGACGGTGCCAATACTTTATCAAATACTAGTGGCACAAGCAGCTGGGTAAAGCTCTGTTCACAGCCAGTCAATTTTCCTGGTGCCTGGTTCTCTTTTAAACTCCTGTATCACACAGTGTTTGACTAACCTGATTCCTTCAAGTAGGAAATAATTTCACACAACCTTATTGTTTGTCAGGTCTAAGAATCACACCAGGTAGATTCATAAGATTCACATGTGATCTTGGTAAAATGAAAATAACTTGTTTAAACTGTTTTAATACAGATAACTTAACAATGAATTTGGTTGTTCAAACAACACATGCTATTGTATATGGTCAGATAGTTTACATGGATGAGATCTTGGACATGAACGAGTAGCATATTGACATTATAATGGCAAACTGTTGTTATCACTGTACCTGTCAAAATATGCTTGATTCTATACATCAATGGAACAGCAAACAGTGGTTTTTCAAACAGAAATGTGAATACCTTTCGCATCCTTTAAGCTTTTAAGTTGAAAATGTTCAGTTTAAAATTTGCTAGATGTTTTATATCACCAGTAACTGTAAAAGCCAAGGTTTGGTTTTCACACGACCATTTCCTAAAAAACAAATATGTGCTGTGTTTAAAAGAAATGAAAAACAATTTAGAGACTTTTTAATCAAAACATTGAATTGTTATTGCAGGAGAGATACATTCAATCACCTGACAACATGGCTTGAAGATGCTCGGCAACATTCTAGTTCTAACATGGTGATCATGTTGATTGGAAACAAGAGGTAAAGATCAAAGATACAAAATCCCATGTAACCATTTTCTGTTTGGTTTGTGTTAACACTACTGAACACATGCTGAAAGAAAATACATACACCTTATTCAATGGTTTCACATATAATACGCGTGGATATTTTGCGAGTTGCGTAGTATTTTTCTGAGCCCTGTAGGGGCGAGGAAAAATACGAGCAATAAGCAAAATTTCCACTTGTATTATATGCTAAACCATCGAAAAAGGGATTTATTATTCCACCATTCCTCCATTTTCTGCTGAACTGAATTTTTAAGTATATCAAAATTGGTTTATTGCTGGGAGATTTTGCTAGAAACATGGTCACTTCTGTTAACAGGATTGATGTAAACATGTGATTATATAGTGTGAGAGTTTGTTGCTATTGGCTGTTTGAGGATGGTCTTTTGTTGTGAAGTTAACAAATGTCTTTTGTGTCCTTAGTGATCTTGAAGCTCGTCGAGATGTTAGGAAAGAAGAGGTAAGTTTTTCTCAAGTTTGTTCTCCTAGAGATTAGCTGGGGAAAAAGTTGACTTTTAAACTTTTAAATTTTCTCAACTGGCAAATCTTTGTCTTGTTTTATTAATATTAATTTTTGTTGATTGTTATTCGAGACTAATTTTCTCAACTGGCAAACCTTTGTCTTGTTTTATTAATATTAATTTTTATTGATTGTTATTAGAGACTAACTATATAGAAACTACTTGAATGGATGTTTAATGTATGTTTCTGATAAACAACTCTTTGGCACTCTTACTTATGTTCATCTGGCTCCTTCCCTGAGAGTTGCTAATTTTAAAAGTCTAAGTTTTTTTATTTTTCCTTAGGGTGAAGCATTCGCTCGAGAGCATGGCCTCATTTTCATGGAAACCTCTGCAAAGACTGCAGCAAATGTAGAAGAGGTAAGATAATGATTTTTTGCCATTTAGTTATTTGATCATAGTTTTTTCATTCAAGTTTCTTTCTTCTCTATTTAACTCAATCAAAGCCTCCAATTATGACATTGCTTTTGTAGAAGAAAGACATTAATGCTTATGATGAGGGTAGAGCTTACTGTCCTTTTATGAGAATAGTCCAGTGCCTTTAAACAATGATACAAAGCGATAAAACATATTTATGTGTAGCGCAAGAACATTGCACTAAGGCTGCAAAGTAAATTCTGAAGAAACTGTGCATAGGCTATTTATGTATATTATGGGAAAGTAAAAACAAGTAAGCAAGATTTTTAGTTAAAAAGCTTACGGATATTCTTTTTTACCTGATAGGCCTTCATCAACACAGCAAAGGAAATCTACCAAAAAATCCAAGAGGGTGTTTTTGATATCAACAATGAGGTGAGAACTCTTAGTATTATGTAATGTTGAACTCTCTAATTTATATATTTTTTTGTTGAAGGTTATTTAAATTATGTTAAACTGAGTTTTACTAACACAGCTCACATACAGTTCCCTGCTAAATGTAATTCACTGTCTATTGCATATACTATCATACCACCACTCTAATTACAGTCATGATTGTAGTCTTGGTACTATCCTCAGAAGACAAGAAAGAAACTCACTTTCACAATGGCTTTTATTTCCTAGGCTAATGGAATTAAGATTGGCCCACAACATTCACCATCTAACCCGTCAGTTCCTCTGGGAGGTGGCCGAGCTCAAGACAGTGGAGGGTGTTGTTAAATCTGGAACACAGCAGGCTCAGAATACACTGTTCAATTTATTTTCACCATGGATCTTAAAACAACAACCTTTGAATTGAATCTCTTGACACAATTTCAAAGAGACAAGGAAGCTTGATTGATAGTGCAACTGTAGCGAAAGTTCAATAGAATGGAATGGTATTAAACTGTTAAATTTTCTGTAAGGAAGGGGTGGAGTGTTGGAATGCTTTGTGAAGTTTGCCAGCAGAGTCTGCAGTAATGCCAAAAATTTCTTTGCTAGCTTCATGGTCATTTCTGTTATTAGTGCTACTTGCCTCTTATAGGGTAACTCTCCTTTACATGTCTTTGGTTTCATCACTCACACTTAAAAACAGAGATAAAAACATTTGATCAGTTTTAAGTTAAATAAGTAAGATGATCAACAAACAAAATCTCTCAACTAATACTATGACAGATGTAAAGAAATAAGTTAGGAGAATTTGCATGTTGGCATTGCTACTAAAATCTTTTTTTTACCTGTTTCAAACATTTAAATTAAATAGTTTCGTCTTGATAAGAGGTCAGACCTTGAACCCATTGCACTCTTTTATCAAGAAGCTAGAAATGGAACAATGTAAGAGGCTCTGCTGGTGTAGATGTGGTTGGTTGTCAGTAATATTAATGATAAGAGATTTTTACAAAATGCACTGTTATTTTTTGAAATTTATTCCTTATTCTAAGTAAGTTCATTTTGAGCAGATTCACCCTGAACAGCAGTTCGTTCTAAGTAGTTTGTTTTCTACAATAGAATTATTTTAGTCATGTCTGGCCTAGTGCCTTCTTTTTGAACTGTGAAATATTAATCCAGTGTATTATACCGCTGTGCAGCTGTCTAAAATTAGAACAACTTAAAGTGACTGAAAGTCAAGTCTGTTAAATCAATTACTCCTGCAAGGGCAACAAAATATTTTATCTGAGAATTAATTCAAGGTTCCTTTATACAATCAAAATACAGTGTGGTGCATGTTTTTCTTTGCCATCACATTTAAGTTTACATTTCCCTCAGTTATTGAGTATCTGTCTAGTTTAAGTGTCCATAGCAAATATTGTGCTGCTGTATCTGTGCAATAAAAAGTACCTTTAACCAAGTTAAACTGTGTTTTTGATTGTTCTGAAACATGTCTAAAAACTTGCAGAGAAAAACAATTACAGGACTTATAAATGCCTTGAATAACACTGTGGTATAGAGCTGAAAACCAATGTTAGTAGGGAAGTTACTCCTGGAACTTGGAATTTTGTGCTTTCTTCCAAAAGTCATTGGGCTTTAGTCAGAAAGGATTTACATCTGAAATCTTCTTAAAAATAGAATAAAATGAAAAAAAAAAACAACCTTACTTAAAATACTCAATGAACCGAGAAAACTTGTGGAAGGAGGTGAATGTAGTAAAAGAACAAGTTACAAAGAAAGTATCTTGTTCTTTTTTTTGTTTTCTGTAAGATTTCCACTTAAATGCCTTGACCTTTGTTATCCGTTTGTGACTAGAGATAACAAGCAAGGGTTTGTCTGAAAAAGTAATAAAAAGTATGGAGAGTTGAGAACATTCCTGCCAAGGAAGTAAACAGGGACAGGTCTCGTCATGCGCGTAAGTTTAATACAACTTACTCCTTTCTTGTGTGTCCGTTGTGATTTTTGGCGATCTCTGCCATTTGGGGCCTCCTTTGCCATCACTGTTTTTCCCCATAGTGTTAGCGGTGAAATAACGCGCGCGTGACACTTTCATCTTTCGCGTTTCTCGAAACGTGAGCTTGGATTACCTGCGCTACAATAAGAAATATGGGTTATTAAAGAACGAGGCTTATATCCAGCCATCTTGACCGAACAAGCTTGGTCAATAAAGGATTTATTATGTGGGATAAAACGCCAAAACATGATAAATTTTCCTTGCGGGCCAAAGACCGTATCCCGAGCGGGCAAGATAGTTCCATCTTGCCCGCTCGAGTAGCCAATCATAGCGCGAGATTCGGTTCCTCTTGCTAGTGAGATAAATTTTTGGCGTGGTTACTCGGCAGCACGCATTTCCGAATCATCATGGCGGACGAAATTATAATATAGAAGTTTTGTGGCTGAGATCATGAATTGCAACCCTTGAGAGCGACATCAGAATAATGAAACTTCGAGTGTCGCCGAGGGCATACGCCAAGGTCCTCTTACACACCTCGAAATACCCCCACAAAGCCGTGAATGGAGTTCTTTTGGGCGACGAAAATCTCCAAGATGGTGAAATTTATGTCCTAGACGCCATTCCTTTGTTTCATATTTGTCTTGGATTAGCCCCGATGCTAGAAGTTGCCCTGGCAAGGGTAAGAAAAACTTTAATTTACTTTATTGATTCGCAGTTTGATCAAGTTATGTAATAATTCGTCCCTAAAGCGTTCGGTGTCACTCAAAGGCCACTCATTGTTTTAAACTTTTAAATCAGTTTAGTTTTAGGTAAGCTTATTATGGTGCCGACTAAGTTAGGAAAAAGAAATCTCTAATTCCAAGCTTGAAAATCTGACATATTTAGTGTTAACAGACCCCGATCCTCTACCTTCATTCATTCATTCAGCGTAGCTCGCCAGTCTAAGAAAAGAGAAATTTGAGTCTTAATTCGCTAATACAGTCCAACCTCTCTAACATGGACACCGAGGGGCGGAGCGAAGTGTCCGCACTTGAGAGGTGTCTGTTTTAAAGTGTTTAGTTACCATCATCAGGCCCATGTGAATTTAGGAATCTAAATTGTTGGGTTTCAATTAGTGTCAATGTTTGTGTAACCACTGATAGAAAATTGGGCATATGACATTTAAATTAAGGACACCAGGTCCCCAGAGTGTTCGTAACAGAGGTTTAATTTGTATGAATTTATTCCCTAGGACCAAGATCTAGTGTCCATTGTCTGTTTTGGAGAGGATTAATATTATAGAGGGTTTTTTTTAGAGGAAATGTATGATCATTTTGTTGGTACATAGGAAACTGTCCATATTAGAGAGGTGTCCATATTAGAGAGGTGTCTGTATGGTTTGACTGTAGCAATTTTCATATAAGCTTAAAGATTATTCTCCTGGGTGGAGAGAAGCAGACTTAAGTGTCTTGCTTAGAACAGGACAAAATGATTCATGCCAGGCTTAAACCGGCTGATCTCCTGATCTATAGTGTAATGCACTCAAGTAGCTAGTCCTTTCTTCCTAGCTATGTTATGCATAGTCTTGTTTCTCTGTTTTTGCAAAGATCCTTTAGGGAAAAACAAACTGATCGATATTTGAGATTTTGAGATTAAGCCTGTCATTTAGGGTGATAACTCTTAACACATGTTATGGCTGAGTATGCTTGACAGGGCCTTGATTTTCCTATGTAATTTACCCACAAAGTAACGAGTTTGTTATGGATGTGAAGGCCAAAACATAATGACAGCCCTACTAGAAATTAATCTCAACTGATAAATTCTGAGTTTATTCTTCAGTGGCAGCACAGTTTGTAAAAAATTGGCAAATTGTTGGGGAAAACCTAACAAAGTGTGGGAGAATGGCCTGCGATGGACTAACATCCCGTCCAGGGGGAGTAGAAATACTCCTAGCCGCTTCATGCTACAGAAACCGATGATAAGCTCCGGCAGCTATGATCCAGTAGGATCCAAGGCTTCATTTTTTATGGTATTGATGGATCCATCTTTTCTGTAGGTTGATATTCATTGTAAAGAGAGTGGCTTACAGATAGTTGGTTATTATCAGGCTAATGAACATATTAATGACAATAGGTAAGTTGAATGTAATAAGTATAAAGGGTACTCTCTGTCTTTGTGAATTTTAAGGAAACACAAGAACATGATGAATAATGCATCAAACACAAAGACTGTGTTTAACCCAATTTCCAAACACCGAAAAGAGAGCTGAAAATATGACAAGTGTGGTCAAACACTGTCTTGAGTGTTTGATACATGTATATTTTCTAACTCAAAACTACATGCAAAACAAAGAAGAAAACAGAGAAATAAAACTGTAAAAATTCTACTTTAATTAAGGTTGCTGTATACCTTCAGATCTGCAATTTTCTTTAAATCTGAAGTTTTAGGTCAAAGTAATGGTCAAAGAGTAATCTCTAATTTCCTTTAAAGATTCTGGAAAAAACTAAAATTAATATTGGTGGAGGAATGGAGGTTTTGTGTTTTAGCTGGAAAGAAATTTATCCCCTTTTGATCGACAGCCCTACAAAGTGTAATCAACCAAGATGACTTTTGCGGGAATATTAGCTATACATTGTCAATGTTGTTCTCGACTGACTACCAAGCATTTTTCGTATTATATATACCGGTAATTCTACTAGCTATAAGTAAACATGAACCACAGAAAACTCCGTGGACTAGTTCAAAACGTCTAAAACAGCAAAGAACAAATGAAAATACATCAGTGAGTGAGGAAGCAAAAGTTGGCCTCACAAATGAAGCTTTAGCTATCATATTAAGCTGGCAAAAAGATAGAGTCAGGAGAAGAGAAAGGTTTTGTGAAAATTTGGGAACTTGACAGCGATAACAGCCATTGAACTGAACTGATCATTTCAAAACACAAGAGTTTTTTGGTAATTTGCACGGAAATTTTCAAGCGCTTATTGGCTCAGTTATACATTGTATGAGAACCCAGTTGAAGGCATTTGTGGATGCCATTTGAAGTTTGTTTGCGTAGCAAGCAACTTTTTTATTGCTGTTTTCTTGCACTTTTGGTCCTCAACTGGAGGAAAAAATAAATTGGCGAAAAACAAACTCTCTTTCGACTTGTGGCTTTCAAAAGGTGATTAGGGTGCTCACATTTAGAAGTCTTGAAAAATTCAATTATTCATCGTATTTCCAAAATTCATTACTTCTACATTACTTGGATGCAAGACACCTCTGAAGGGATATGAACACCATCATGACCATGATTATCCATCCTTTATACTTGATGAGTAATAAGTTTGAGAATGTTCTGTTAAAAAAAACCAAACAATTAGGCTTGAAGTGTGCAGCTGTTTGAAACTCATACAGTCATTCCTAACTTTTGATTATTCTGTTTTTTGTGCACTTATTTACAGTCCTAATGCAATATGCTACAAGATTGGTGAGAAAATATGTGATCAATTTAACAATGGTTTTATCTTAATGGTAAGTGAATATTATCTTTGACTTTCAAGACAGATTCAGGTTTATGCTCCATGCAATGTAGTTAACAAGACTATGTGACAAGTACTGACAAGTTGGCCATTCTTTCCTGGACAGGTTGATAATACAAAACTGTCTGTACCATGTGAGGAAATAGCTTGCAAGGTAAATGTGTATCAATGTTCTGTGTGCCTGGGTTCAAAAGTTCTTGAATTTAATTTACTGACAAATGAAACAGCAATTTCACCCTGATTTTCAACTGCACATTATACACCTCACTGATATTGACTGTTTGTGACAATGGCTGCCCATGTTGAGAGAATTATCAACATTAGGTGTGGAACCGAGCATCGTAGAGGAGAATTTGGGGGAGGGGTGGGAGGGATGTGGGCTGGAAGAGACAAAACACCATCCAAAGACCTTGGTCACATATTGTAGGCTTGGGTATTGCGCTATTGTAAAAATTGTATCAAACCCTGTCAGGATTGACATCAAGTTGTTATGTTGAGTCATTATGTCCTTCTCAGGTAGTAATATCTTGCTTTGTGTTTTGTAGTGTTTTATAGTTCAAGACAATAAATGGAAGCCAAGTGACAAAGAACTGTATGTATCTGTAAGATCTGTACATTATCATGTCATTTTATGGCAGTATATTTTGTTTTTCTTTTTTTGTGCCTATCTTAGGAAGTATTATTTACACGTAAACCTCTCTGGAATGTTTAAAAAATAGCAAGGGAGAAACATCAGAAAGAATTCTCATACTACTACTGGTTTTATTAAAATAACAAACGACATATGGCTTTATTAGTGGAGCTCTGGTAGTCCTAAGGGATGCCAAGCAGAGCCCCATACCCATATAGAAAAGCAAAGCTTGCTTATCCTGGGCTAGCTTAATTGGGTTTTAAACAAGGTCCAGGAGCTCCGCTTTTAAGCTTGGCTAAATCTATATATTAGTCTGTTCTTTATTACAGTGGATGTAATTTGCTGGTGTCTAAACAGATAATTTAAATACTGAACAAAGCCATCCAGTGAACGCTGTGTTCCTGCAACACTTACAAAGATGTTGCAAGATGTTTTTTTAGAGAAATTACTATAAATTATGAATAAGATTTCTGCACTTCTGTGGGACAGCAGACTAAAAATACAGTTGAAAGTTTTGAAAAACTATCAAAGCAGTGGATGAACTCGTAATTGCTATCAACCATTTCTTTATAGATTGCTTGATGGTGGAGAAGACTCACTTGGACTTGCTACAGAGCTTCTAGAAGGAAAAGCTTATCAGAGTCTTATAGACTTTGACAATCATCTTGACGACATCACACAAGACTGGCTCAACAAAGACATCAATAAACTAGTTGACATATCGCTCACAACCTAACATTTATTATTAACTGCCATTGATAAAACTATTCCTATCAGAAAGAACTGCTTAAGAGTATATTTAAGGCATTCAATAATATATGATAATGAATTCTCTTTTTGTATGTTATTTTTTCCTTATGAATTACTCTGAGTTTATTCTATCTTCTAGTTATTACAATGTTGAACCTGTTAGAGTGGAACTGTTGAGTTTTTTTTAATGGTACTGTCAAGTTTGAGGCTTCAATAATTTGAAGGTATACAATTTACAGCATGAGCTTCTGGTAAGCTAAATGATACAGGTAATATTAAATGTATATGTGACATGGCACTGACATTATTCCTATACCTATATCAAATATTTTTGGTCCACTTTAAGGGCTCATCAGGTGAGTCTTGTCGAGTCATGGGTCTTATTTTGGTAAGAACATGGGAGCCAAAATACCCATGGTGAGACCAAAGAAGTCTGATGTGCCATTGAAGTGTACCAAAAAAAGTATGTCTAGGTATTTATTTTACCCAAATTCAGCCAAATGACCATGCCATCCAAGACATCAGTTCAGTGACTTGAAACAGATAGTAGACGCAACCTCTGATAATTTATTGAAACAGGCCAAAAATTCCATGGAATTTTTATACTTCTTACCAATATTGAGCATACTTTCCCCAATCCAACATGCAAACAAAAAGTTGTTTAAAGGAGCAATGTCATGATATTTTAAGTCGTTTTCTGATCAATTCTAACTTGAAGGAAATCGCTGCACAACAATTTTCTAATGCAGGATGGTGTCAACATTTTAACCAAAAAATCAAAAATATATAAGGATGGCCATGACTGTGAAAGATTTATACGGATTGCAAACAAAAAACTTGAAAAACCTTTGCCAATTTTTCAAGATGCATGGTCCGTGACAAAGCTCCTTTAACCAGAGTGCACTAAGCTGACTGACAGACACCTCAAAACTGTACTTGTTCTAATTCATTAATTTAGCCCAGAAGACATGTCAGCTCTTAAAATTGTTATTATGATGTGGAATTTCCTTTCTTCATTAATATTAGTCAGTCCTATTTAAATGCATTGTAGCAGCAGGAAGGACAAAAGTGAAGTAGTAGGGTCACAGATGAATGTGTCATGATTAATGAACTCCACTGTGAAAAACGTAATTATTGTAGGCAGCAAAAAACTCATCTGCTTGTACATTTTGACAGGACTGTATAATATCTGAGTAAAAACAGAGAGTATTATTCCACAAGCGGCTATTGGATATGAAATGATATATAGTGAACAAGGAATTACCACTGGCTATAATCATCTCATATCCATATAGAAAACTTAAGTAAAATTAAGATGAAAAATCTCCGCCAAGAAAAAATTCATTTGTATGCTTACCATTATTTGTAGAGCATGGTTTAATATTGTTTATATACCATGATTGCTAGGTCAATAAAACTCTTGAATTGCATATCCAGTGATTCTGCCAGCTTTAATAATACCCTTTAGTGCATAGGTGGTGCAAAAAATGTCTGAACAATTCAAATTTATTGCTTTTATTACAGAAGTACTATGATCTCAACCCCAGTGAGTCTTGAATTTAGCTTATATCATGATCATTCTTTCATCATATCTGAAAAGTATCTTATTCAGCTTTACAGGATTGAAAACTGTACTATTTGAGTTAAGTCGTTTTCTTTGATGACATCAATTCGGATTTTTTTCAAGTTTACTGAAACTGTTATTGTTATGTATTTTTGGCAATTTCTAAAAACTGAATTGAATGAAATGTCCAAATATGTTATATCTAGATTACAGGATTTGAAATGCAGAACCTTGCAACGCTTGAAATCTGGAATCTGTAGAGACAGAATCTGGAATCCAGCCGAACTAGTCTTTGGATTCTGGAATCTCTTGGATTCCTTTATGTGGGGCAATTATGTAGGTCACCTAAAGATTTAGATAAGTAGCTGTGGTAGGACTGTTAGTAATATTAATGTAATTGAAGCTTGTCTGGTTACAGAGACAAAGAAAATATTTCCTGAAAAATGTAGACCTAAAACTGATACTTGAGCTCTTGTTGGAATATTTGTATCATTCTACTACTTTCTATGGCAATGCTCGTCATTTATATATTATTCTTTATTAAGTGTTTTTATCTGGCAGGAGTTTTTGTGCATGAGTTTGCCTTGGAGTGCAAGTGCCTTGCTTGTCCTGTGTACCAGTGAATTTCTGGTTGCAGAAACTGAAGCACTTGTGTCACAAAGTGTAAAAATTCCATCAGTTATGAAAACTAATTACTATTATTGTATTACATACTTGCAATTTTTTAAATAAATAAAATTAATACGTTACTATCTATGGATACTACTGAAATCTACCTATACATCTGTACGATTAATTTCATGTACAGCTGGCTGTTTGCTATATTAATTGTACATTCTTACTGGGTCTTGAAGATTATAAGTAGCTAGCTGGATGTGCTCAAACGAGCCTTCAATCAAAATACACAGACAACAAAACAACAACTCTTTAGAATTGATGACAGTGAATTTCTTGTTACATTCCCTTTGGACTTTTCAATTGCATTCCAAAACAAGAACAAGGCTGGTGAGTTTACAGAACAATAATCACGAGTGATAAATTTCTCCTGGGCCTTAATTTTGGTGTGATATTTCAGCTTTGATGACCTAAAATGCATAATTTCATTTTTGAAATTACAAGAATTGCTAAATGCATGTGAAAGTATTTCTTATTCTACCCGTCACCAATTGATTACCAGAAGCATATCACCTATGCTTCTGTGATTACCCCATACTTACATGATTTGCGCAATTTAATATGCTTGAGCAAAGATGAAGGGATGTATAGACTTCATGATTGACTGGAATATGGAGATAAGGAATTGAAAGAAGAAAGTAATGACAAAAGTACCTCATCAGCCAAATACCGGTGACCTTCTGATTCAGTTTCCCAAGTTTTCTTTCATTTATTCGCTTCCGAATCTTTCCCTCTACCCAATCCCTCTCGGCTGCGCCTAGAATGCCTGGGAGATATCGTGTCTGGCCGCGAAGTGTGCTTTTTACCGCCAAGAAAAATACTGCTTTGCGATGTTGGGATTTGTTCATGCTGTTTCTGCTGGATTCTGTGCAGCCCTAGCGTCCACTTGCGCAAAACTGGCCATGTCTCCAGAACTACAAAGGAAGTTTTGGTGCGGTTTTTTACTTCAAAGTGTTTTTGGTAACTCTACGCTTACGTCGATTTGTCACACGGTTGGTCTGGCTTTCTCAAATATAAGTTAAACTTTAGTACATGTATATTTCCAGTTATGTATGTGTTGTGCAAGTTCATACATCAGGCCTGGGCTGTTCAAAAGGTAGATAACGCTATCCACCGGATAAATCACTATCCAGCGGATAGAGTGGTTTGTTTAGTTAACACTCCAGGGCTCGACACTAACTTTTCAACTTACTAGCCTAGTTTTATACAATCTTCCGTCTTCATTTTCGTCCTTTGTGTGATCTTTTAGTAGTTTGTTTCGATGCTCAATAGCGTCAAGTGATTGTTGTGAAAACCAAGGAGGTTAGCGGGGTCTTTTGACACGCCTTTGACGCAGGGGAGGATGCTTGTCCATACCTTACAGTGTAAGGGTGTGATTACTCCAAGAACCCCCAAAAATGAAACAGTACCACAGCAAGTGCAATAACAAATGGGATCCCACCCAGTCTACTTTGGTTATACTCACATTTTGAAAATGCCATGCCATGATCCATCAAATGTTACATTCCATAATTTTTTCACTGCATAACAGACAGACCATCTTCATGTACATCACAAAAAATGAATAACATAAGGACAGTGCTTTTAACCAGGAACACAACAATCAACCCCCTGGGTCTTATGCTCACTAGAAACATCAAACAAGGACACTTTTCTCCAAACCTGGGGGTCCAACGCAGTAGCCAAATGACTCAGCAAGGGTAGGATTTTAATCATTGAATTATTATTGTCACTTTGTTTCAGTTACTAAAATTGCATTTTCTGGTATTTCAGATTGTTATATTTGCAAGAGTGTCTTCCTTTCTTCTGGTTTTCCTTTTCAATGCATTGATGTGGACATTATTTGTGAAGTCTCTGAGAAAATCGTCATCTTCAGCAACAGCAACTGTGACAAATACAGGCTCAAACTTCATTTGCACTGTAAGTGGTAAGCCTTTCTTAAGGTTTGAATAGCATTTGTGATCTTATTTTTATCCAATCAAAAAATAGCGAGAGCACTCATGATAAAATTTTGGTGTGATTAGTTTCTTGGCAACTCTGGGATGAAATTGCACGCTCAGTTCATTATGGGAGACCTGAAGACTAGCACATGTTCAGGACAGCGACTCATATTTGTCTGAGTCTAGACTCAAATTATTCAAGTCAAGAAATGAGTTTCATGATTTCCTTTAAAAGTGTTTACAGAATTTGCATAACCTCTGTGGAGTGGGAATAGATATTTTCTGGAACCACTAATTGTGAGTTGTTCCCATCTATAATTCTGGCCAGTTCTAAATTGTTAACTAATAACACTATTCTTAATCAATAAAAAACATTTTTCATAAACTTGATAAAGTTACATGTAACATTCAAAGGAATTTCCACTAGCAAGTAGCAATCATATCCTCCAAGCCGTTTGTATCCGATCTGTGTCTTGTTTTACAAGTGAAGTGCGGCAGATGGGCTTGGAGAGGGGTTGAGAGTGGTGGGTTGAGAGCTTTTGCCCATCATTTTCATCATGTTACCCTCACTGTGCCTCTCATTAGCCGAGACCAGAATTGGTGAATTGTTGGGACTACCAATTTGAGTTTGATTTTGTGGATTTTGGAATTTTCAAGTTTTGCAGGAACTGAAATTTTCATGAATTTGTATTTTAGACTTAACTCCTGGGAATGATTTTTTTGTGGATTTCATATATGGTACTATAATCATTGTAAAGAAAATACAAAAGGTTGTTTTCATTACACTTCATTAAAATTCATTAAATGGAAATAAAAGGATAAATTTTAGTGGAATTTGTTTTCACCATATTTAATTTTTGCAGATCAATCAAAAATCTGCAAAATTCATGAAAATTAGATCCCATGAAAATTTCTTGTCATGCAATAAAAATGCTCACATATTGGCTAAGAGAAATAGAACTGGCCTAGTAGTTCCTTGATGTTCTTTAAAAAAAGTGAGTTAAGCATCTGTGTTAGCTAATAAATAACTTGATTGTTCTGATCCTTAGTATTAAAGCAGTGCTTGCCTTACATTTTCCTCACACTTGCATAATCTACTCACCTACACTGTTTATGAATTCCTGATCCCTAGAAAAGCAGTGTTTGCCTAAACGTTTCCATACATTTTTATAATTTTCTACACTGAATAGCAATTAGGGCTTGCTCTTCAGTCACACATTTACACCTAACTGAACTCCCAGTGTCAGCTCACTGAGTTGTAGGTTTCATATCAGTTATGGTGAAACTAGCTAAGGAGAATTTACATGTAGAGGTATCTTCCCTTTGGTAATCATAAGGTAATTGACTCTTTGCTGCTTGACTGTGTATTGCTATTACAAGGAGAATTTTGCTACTGGTTATTTCTTTTTTAAAAAATTGCAAATCTCAGTTGGCAACTGTTCACAAGAATTAGAAAAGGAAGATGGCTGCTTGGGAAAATGTCAAAAACAGAAGCAGGCGACCTACACTTTGAAGTGAACACATTTGCCACACACTGAACTTATGGGTAAAAGGTGACCAGTTCATAGGTCCTACGCAGTGAGAACTTTGAAACTCCATGCAATATTAAGGGTACACTGTACTTGCGATGGCTGCCTTTTACATATCCAGTAGGATCTTATCTGCCCTGACACCTATGAGTTCTTTAATACTATGTAATGTTTCTCTTGATACACCCCCGAGCACATCAATGATGATGTTGTGCTGTGCAGTCTTGTGTGTGTGTGGGTACTGCTGATGCATCTCCCATCTGAGCGGTGCGTACTTTGAGGTATTCTCTTCTTCCCTCTGTTTCCTGTTTGCCATCCACGGGCAGCTCATCTCTAGTAGTAGCACCTTCTTCTGCTTATCCACAACTCTTGCATCGATCCGGTTTGCTCTTACTTCCGTCTTCTCTGCATACACTGGTACATCCCAGAAGGCGCTGGCTCGATCATTCTTGTACTCTAGCTTTGGTGTTTCAGGTGCGCACCAAGATGGCGCACTTTCTATTAAGCCCACATCAGAGAGCAGGTCGAAGAATAGAACTTTGAGGGCTACGTCGTGCCTGGCCTTGTATATGCTCTGTGCTAGTGTGCCACATCCACTCAAAACATGAGGGAAGTTCTCTGCAGCTTTCCCACACATACGACACTTGATGTCTGTGTTATTGCTAGTTTGTTATTATTATTATTATTGTTATTATTGTTATCATCATTAATATTATATAATGGCAAATGTGTTTCATAAAGATTACAATAGACTATTTCTGATAGATGAGATATCACTGCCTGTGCTGGACCCTGTTAAAATTGAAACTTTGAGATGTCAATGCATTGAAATTTCATCAAACTACCAGATATGTTTGTAAACAATACATACATATGTTGTATGCAGCATTTTGGATTTATGATTGTATGTATTTTTTGTCATGAAATACGCCTCTGAAATTACCACAAACAAGCTAATTTGACTGCAAAGTTTGACCCATATAGTCTTAATTTCACAAGCAACAAACGCTAGTCAGGTAATGTCAACCATGTCATACACTTTGCATGCCCACTTGCAGGAGCACTGAGGTCAAGTGCCAGACCTCTGGCGCTAAACCCCTTTTGATAGCACTGAAAGTTAATAATTCCGAAGTTAATGCAACTGCAAGCTGATGATCAATGGCACTGAACATTGAGCTGTATTAGGCAGTGTTACTGTGCTACTTCTTGCTTTGCTTAGGGAATCAGGCAATCAAGGATTTAAAATGGTCCATACTGAAAGAGCTTTATTTCTTGCAGGCCCTGTTGGGTTGCTTGCTGTTTGGTGAGGCACTGTCTGTGAGATGGTGGTTAGGCACCTCGCTGATTCTCACAGGATTGGTTTTGATTCATTATAACAGTGCATCCTTAGCTGATGATCACCCTCATTACAAGAAAGAATAATAACAAAGGCAACAATCTAACACCCACTGTATGCCGAGTGTCGTGGAATAAGGCTGCACTGTTGGTATGAGAGTAGCAAGAGGGATTGTCTTTCATAATGGACTATCACCTTCCCCCAATGAGATATATGGCATTATTATGGCATTCAGAGATATAGGAAGCAGCCTTGAGTGATTCATGGAAGGTTTCTGACAACTACATATTTGATCAAAACTGTTTTCACTTGTTTGACTTCCACTCAATTAAGAGTTATAATTTACATTTGATGGTATCTCTGTTCATATGTCTTCAGTTGCAACAAGATTGAGTCACACTTGTTTGTGGTGTTGTGGAGCAGGTCACCGTGGAATCAAAGGTAGATTGTGAAAAA
>Ga0126337_10000243_pt1 | contig 24415 bp, 10 predicted proteins | sample DipCmetagenome_FD_92527 | JGI IMG/M metagenome (GOLD analysis project Ga0126337, IMG submission 92527) | Coral microbial communities from La Bocana,Puerto Morelos, Mexico - Diploria C A metagenome | ecosystem: Host-associated > Invertebrates > Cnidaria > Coral | place: La Bocana,Puerto Morelos...
ACAGTAAAATGTACCTGAAGTTTGAGCACGTAGTCCTTCTAGTTCTCACACAGTATGTAATGAAAGAGCTTCTCCACCGTTCTCTTTTGATTGTTATCACTCAGGGTTTTATAAGATTTGCTTTGGGGGTAAAGCTTAACGGTGTGTCCAATCATGAGATATTTTTGCCCCAAGCTTTAAATTACAAGCTTATAAAAGTAATTGACTTAATTGAGTTAAAGCTGCCGTCACATGAAAAAGGATTTAACGATAACCAAAGTTAATTCCTAATATCTTCAAAATGCGACCGCCTTAGTACTGATCAGCGTGGCATTTTTGTATATAGAATACCGATGCATAAAATCAGGTCTAATTTCCCACCACGCCCGTCGTGTTATGGATCTCCCATATCATCTGTTATTACCTGTTATTGTTCGGCGAAACATGAAATAAAACGTGATATGCCTTTATTTCAAGGTTTAATTCTATAGCACTTAAAAAAAATAAAAACTAAACGTGGAATTTATTCAATACAGTTCGAAGTGCGCTGTGAGCAGTAGTCGTGCGTGTAATTGTTTATTTCACCGATGACGTTCTCAAAACTTAGCACTGCGTGAGGAAGTGAACATTTGAATGATTTCATACACATTTGACACAGTTATGTTTCACATGATTTTGCCAAAAAGGTTAGTAAGTCACAGTGTCAAGGATTCTTTGGGACCAAGCGTTCCGTCAAGCTTTAAGTTACAGTAAATTAGTTGAGGAGCGCAAGAGATACATGAAACTTAGCTTAATCCAAAATTCAACAAACAGAGGTCACTTTTACCGACAATCAAATAAACTGCCTTCTCAGAACTGAGATCCGGCATACCTTTAACTGCGTCTAGCCAGAGAATCACAACAAGGAATTATAAAAGATCAAATATAAGTAAGAACTGATGTGCCTAACCCGGGGGACTCTTATATTAAAAGGTCTTAGTTGTAAAAATTAAGTATTCTGGGTGGTCTCAATGAAGTGCCACTAATATTAGCTGTAACTGAAGCATTTTTTGGGGGTGCACTCGAAGATAAAATAATAAAAACAGTCTTACTTCCGTTCTTAGGATCAATGTTCGCCGGTCTCTCGAGTCCAGCTCCTTTCCTGAATAAGGGCTGGCAATCGAGCCAATTCCGTTTAAGTGTTATCTCTTATAAGTCAATAAAGCTCGAGTCCCACCCACCCCTCCCCCACTAAGCCGGAGATTGGTCTCCTTTGGAGTTCAATTCAAATTTTCCGACAAGCATCCTGACCTTTTTATAATTTAGTCCCCAGTCCCCCTGGTATCCAAAAGTCAGACAGTGGTAAGGAGCAGCAAGAGCATGTATCTTTCTATCTACCTTGAACTTCTGGACGATGTTTTTACTGCGCTCAACAACACGTCCTCACGAATATCGATCCTATCACATCTTTTCTCTTCCCCAGGCAGAAGAATAAGAAAACGCAGGCAAAACGTTATACTTACTTAGTTTCAATTCTAATCTGTCTCTTAGCTCAATGTCGCTCAAGATTAATTTTAGCGGGACATCCGCAAACAGGAAGTGGGATTTCCAGTAAAGGATAAAAAACGACAAAGGATACCTTTACAGCTTTTAAGCAGTTTTGCACTGTTACATTAAAGCCACGCCCTTCTCCAGTGATTGCATAGAAATACTCATTGTTCCTCCTTGTTTGAATTCCCAGATCACGTCTAAGAATTTGACGGTACGTTGAGGACACAGTACCATGGTCGATTATTTCATTTTATATCGGTTTGCTTGTCAATATAAAGATATAGTGATATTGTAATGATTATAATGATATAGATCTGCTCAATATTAAAGGGCTTTTTAGTATTCAGGGCTTATGTAGCAAGATAACAAGCAGTATTGGCACTCAGATGACCAGTTTTATCTAACCGCCAGGAAATGTGCCCACTTAACGAAGGCTATCTTTGCTAAGATAAGATTTAAAGATATACTCACTGTAACAGAGGGATATTTGGGGCATAATTAACATCCAATTTATTTGAATAAATTCCAGTATTTTCATAAGATAATCTAGGGTCAAATTTGGACTCCCAAACTGCTCGAGCGTATTGCAAAATGTCTGAAGAAGTAGGTCAGTTGATATGCATGGGCAGACATTAAAATATCTCGATAAAGTAAGAACGTTTAGTTCGCAAAAGGCGTAATTACTAACTTAAAGTGCAAGGTTCGTGGTAGCGAGATCCAGTAAAAGAAATCTCGTCTCGTGTCGTGATCCGTTATAGGATCTTATGGGGTGTTGCCTTCCGTAATTTCAATGTGTGTAGGATAGAGTTGCATTAGCCCACTTAAACCAAATAATTGGGATTGCAGTAGGGCAAATCGAGCCTGTTAACGACATTGAAGGAATCTGTTTATGAATCACTGGATAAATTTGGTCAAAAAATGTAAAGCTGCTGCATTTTATATATTTTTTAGAGATTTTATCCTGTTGGTTTTAATACTTCAAGTTAAAATATCACAAATATTAGATAAACCAGGGCTGACAAGCAATGTTACCACTGAGGGCCTTTTAATTATTAGCAGGTGAAAACTCTATTAAAAAAACGTTTACTGTTTAGCTTCTAACTGGAGCCCAAAATAAATTAATTCAATGCAGGTGCCTCGGTTTGCCTGGCGTTAGCTCCGGACGTTAATTATTTCATGACAATCAAAATGTGAGCACGCAGCCCCATTTTAACACAAACGGCAACCTTTTGACAAACAGCTGCACTTCAGGCCTTCAGGCTTCAAGTTTCAAACGTTAGTTTTCGAAGACCTCTTCAATAAATTTCTTTAGTTAAAACTGGAGTCGTGCGCTCTAAGGACTTTGCACAGAAATTACGATAAATGCATACACTAGCTATATATTTTAGACCAAATTGTATCAAAACGGTCTTTGAATTGAGTTTGCTAGAATGGTCACTAACCTATCGTAGTTTGTAACACGATATAATATTAACTCCAAAAGCAGAAACCAAAACATCAGTTTGAAGGACAAATAAGCAGAAATAACAATTATTAACAAAGAAATTTTAAATCATATCTGAATGAATCCACCATTTAGCTTAGCTTTGACGCATCGGACGCGGCCGTCAATAGTGGCGGGAAAAATACATCTTCGAAGTCGTTCGTGTGTGGTCCGTGAGAGAAGTATTACGTTTTGTCAAAGCGTGCGTTTGCCAAATGTAACAAGACCTTCTAATATTAAAACCAAAACAATCTGAGACAAGGAATTAGAAACAAAACAGGCAACTAACCAGCACGCCCGATCTAGGGGACAGAATAAACAAGGACACGGGTTACTGAACACGGCGATTATGACTGCGATTGTCAGACCCATGCCGTCTTAGTTCAAAGATGTCAGGAACAAAAAAAAAGATTCTTTGCTCTATTCTACTCGCACCAGGAATGTATTTGAGACGTAAAGCAGACAGATAAAATCATTCGATTTTTGCAAGTCTTACAGTATTAAACGAGGTACGGTAAACGTGAATTAAAACGAGCAAAAATTGAACAGTACGAACTCGTATCTAGTCCAGTAGTTGTACGCGCTGAAACTAAAATTAAAACTGTTACAAGTAGTATTGGAAAGGATTTGGGCGTTGTTTCGATGCCTGAACTATCGCAACACGAATAAAACAGAGTTTCCAGTGTGTCTGATTAGCTGCTAGTCGTTTAGCTGATACGATGCTGATGACAGTGTATCACACTGGCAAAAATGCAACAAATCTTACTTCACTTGGAGCAACGAATTTAAGAATATAGCTGGGTACTTCCCGGCATAGACAATCACAGAACCACATCACTCTCTATACAATAAATCAGTCTACATCACTGATAGAAACACAGTACCTGATGATGAGTCACAGTTCTGGTAACTTTGGCATCAACAAAAAGGGAAAACAAAAGCGCATAAAATCATTAACTGTAGACAAGTATTATATTTTTTGAACAGAGATTTTTGCTAATCCTGCTATTTGTTTTAGTCTGCACGCTGACTTATGAACATCCACCGTTTAATGGGTTCAAAAGCTAATCGGGAGAAATATTTACATAGCCAGACAAATCCTTTTTACTGGATAATCTGTATTATATATAATAATTCCTTCATGAATTCCTTCTTTATATCACTGTATTGCATGCATGTCCTATATGCATGTATTGTATTTCTAATACTCGCATAATACTTAATTATATTCTGAATCGTTCCATCGACATCCTTAACTATGGAGATCCTCTTTCTTTCTTTCTTTCTTTCTCTCTTTCTCTCTTTCTTTCTTTCTTTCTTGTTATTCTTTTTTCTCGAGCGGTTAAGTTTTAGAACTACTTGCACCAGTTCTTGGGTGAATGGTGAAAGGGTGTGTCAGAAAGTTACTTCAGCGACGCTTCTGTCTACGTCATAATATAACGTAAACTGAAGTATTTGATAATTTTCAAACTTGTTGACGCTACGTTGAATTTGTTCCAGCTAGTGACAGTGACTCTGAATGGGTCAAGAGGAAAGTATGAAAACGCGATACAATGAATACCATTATTTCATCGTAAATAACTCCTCATGTTATTTTTGGTCAGAAAAGTTCTCTAATATACGTTACCTCACACTATATACACGTAAATTTCTTAGTACATTTAATGGTAGATCCTCAGACTTCCATCAGCTATGTTTCGTGATTACATAAATACTCACTTTTCAGCCCATTCCATGTCTGTATATTAAATTACGATTCAGTCACTAAATGCTTTTAATTCTTTGACTATGTCACCAAAAAATGGGCTTAACTCGAAAGAGACCACTCGCTTTATGGGACGTTGTGTCCAATATGGTGGGTTAATTAAAAGCGATATCTGGGTGTGATCAAGCTTGGTCGTGAATGCCATGTCCAATTAGAGTTTTACATCCTAAAGAGGGGAATGGTTCATTTGGGCAAGACAATCAGTTACTGAAACTTCAGTCTCCCCGTCTGCTTGCCCTCATTGTTGTTTTTGTTGCCAAGAATAGCGAACTGGATTAACAGGAAATTTCATTGGAGCGTGAAATTATGAAATCTCAAGCACTTGGCTATACAAGCACTAAGCTAAGCTAGTTCACAGGCATGTCACTGAAGTAAAGGAAACTAATATTTCAAATAACGTAACATAGTTAAAAATCCCAATCGGCAGGAGGCAGACCAGTTAGCTATTTACAACGCGTGACCGAGGATTTGAACTCGGGACTACCGAGAAATAATTCCGGCTTGTGGCAGGGTGGAGGCCTTGAACTCGGGACCTCCGGATTACAACACCAGCGCCCTCAACCACTCGGTCACGCTGCCTTCTCCAAAAAGATTTTTCTTCCGATCACAGAAAAGAGTGTTGTGTATAAAATGTAACTATAAATACAAATAACAGTTTTCGTTGTTTTCGAGCTCGTGAATAGTTATCGCAGAGTCTCAAAAAAGAAAATCTAGATACTTAGTGACTATCTAGAGAAGTACCCAGAGTTAAAATTACTGCAATAACGGCAAACAAAAAGAATATCTGAACTTTTCAATGCTCGCGGTGTCAATCGGTTCATCTCAGGCTTGACTCCTGTCCACCGGCAAAAAAACTATGACCAGCAATCAAATCTTGATGCTTGTTTTCGCTATCTCTTTTAATATTGCCGAACTTTGTGTATTGGTTTTGTCCATATTTTAGGACTTAACCATGAAGCAGTGTATCATGGCCATATATGGTGTGACGTGGCGTGACATTGCGTGACTTGAAACACGACGGAGCTTCGCTTCTTTCAGTTCTTCCCAGTTCGGGACAGAGTAGTGCAACCCAGTGAGCAGAAACCCTGTCGACTGTTCGTGTTTGGAGTGTTCCCAAGTTTGTCTGAGAAGCTAGTGTTGTTACTACCTGTGATACAATCTACATCAATGTCCTGTGCCTTCTTTTCATGGAAGTCTTAATTTGAACTTTATCCTTTAATCCTTGAGTTTCTTCTAAATCGGTGATAAGATTAGACTTCCAGTCAAACGACAAGTGCGCGAAAAGCCAGTTGGAAGGCTTGTTAGCATAGCTCATGGCGAACAACGGTCCGGTCCGACAAGACGTTTTTCTTCTTAGAGAATCTTAGTCATTGAATAGGAATTTCAGTATTAGTTGTTTGCACACTGATTTTTTAATGTCTAAACTGTCGTTTTGACTATTGCTAAGACGTAAACGCTGAGAAAAGTTTCCTTCGTTTGCATTGCATAAGATGAGAAACATCACCTGTTTGGCCAGTTGGGGGGAGTGGTGGTTGCCGGGAAGCTGGACGGTGGGAGGGATGCTTATTCCCAGTATCCTCGTCCGCCTACAGCTTCGAGCGAGAACCTGGGAGCGATGTTGTGTCACTGGCTCACTTTGCATGCATGTAATACCAGATTCTCAAAACCACTAATAAGAACTGTACGTAAATCGGTAAACAGCATTTATTTTGAGCTTCCGACCAGCTCCCCAGATTTAGATCTGAACAAAAAAGTTCAGCGCGGAAAAGCAAACAGGTCATGCAGCGGTTCCGGAGTTTCAAAAGGGATTGGCCATCACAATTAACCTCCTGCAAGGTTTCATGATAGCACTGAAGGCGGTCACTTCCGACCGCTTCCGACCACTTCTAACGACTTCCGACCTCTGCCGACCACTTCCAAGTTTGGGAGAAAAGAGTGACCGAAAAAGAAAATATTGGCCACATTTCTTTTGAAATAAACTGACAAACCCTCAATTAACAATAATTCAATTTAGTCAAAATTGCGGATGTTCAAACCGCCGGGAGGGACTCTAGCTTCAGCCAGAAGTGTTTTCATTTGTTGACTTGTCTCGGATTTTAGATTGTGACATGTTTAGAGCCATTCAGCTTTGAAACTATTTTTTTTTTTTTCAAGTATACAAGATTATTTTACACCATATGGCTATGAAAAATATGTAGACTTGCAGAGCGAGGTACATACATAGATCGAATTTCTGTGTTCAGCAATAATTCAACAACGAAAGAAAGAATTTATGGCAAAACTAAAACAAAGGGTGTGATTGGACCCAATTACGGTCCGTAAATATATACACAGAGAAATAAAAAAATAACCCAGTGTAATAATTAAAAGTTCGTTGATCTCCTTGCTGGGGAACAATATATGAATTTCTTTAAGCTGATCCACACATTTCATTTAGGTTTGAAACGAGCAGTAGATTTTTGGCATGGTTTGTTAAAACCCCCTACGCAGATATCACGCCGAAAAAATACATTTCAGTGATTTCTGGAAACATTGAGTTATTTCCTTGAAATGAAAACGGACAAACACATAATGATGGATGGAATATCTTATAATAATTTTTGTTTGTCAACGAGGCCCTATATAAAGGATTTGCACTCAGCAAGACAGTTAAAACAACCCCGTAAACCTAGAGAAAAATAAATTCGCACTAAACGAAAAGCCGTTGTAAAAAACGTTCTAATTTACTTGAGAGTTAGAGCAGACGGAGAATTTTTAAAAGAGATACTTTCAGCGCCCTTTGAACGTACATGTGAAGTAGCCACATTCTGTCGCACATCATTAGGAGTGTGTTTGATCGACCAAAATTTGGTCAGATCATATCCTTTGGATTACCGCAGTAGTGGCCAATTAAAATGGTATTAGCATTAATAATTGCATGAAAACGGTTTAACTTCTTTGCGACTTGAAGAGCTTAGAAAGCTTTATTAGAAAGTACAGCAAAACCAAGTCGTGAATGAGTTGATTAAATGGCACAGGTTTAGTGTTACTAGCCGAATAGAATCAGTATATGACTGCGGCCATAAGCTGATTTCAACTTTTGCCTCAACCGGATAGTTCTTGACCTTGATAAGATTTTTAACTCGTAACCATAAAAGTCTTACATACCGTAGTTTTCGGCTAGATGTGAAGGAGCCCGCTCTTCGGGAAGTTCGCTCGAAGGACAAATACTTGTTGTGGTTAAATTGTGGCGGAGAGGATAAACAAGCGTGCTTCTTTTGAAAGTTCCCGTTGTGAAACGTTACCACATCTCAGTGATATCTCACTCACGCCGCTAGTACAAACATTTTCTACGGGAATTAACCCGTTTGGTATGATTAAAATGTCCGCCTATTCACACAGGCTTTTTTTCCTTGCGAAGCTCGTGTTTTACTCAGTCACTCACAGCTTGAGTGGAAATTCTAGGTCAATTTCCAGACCAACGAATGCGACAACTTAATTGCCACGCTGGAAGGGAAATACACTCGCAGCAAGCCTTGTTTACCTGCTGATGCTGTTGTTTGATGGATTTCCTTCCTTCTTGGTTTTCCTTCTGAACAAACCTGCTAGCAAGAGCAGTTTGTAAAGAAATTGAAAATGACTGCAACGAACGTCTTGGCACGTTAAATGTGGGTTAAATACAGATCACATTTGATCTAATAATTTTGGGCATTTTGAAAACTGCAATCTTCAGCTGGCCACTAATTATTGATTTATGGTTCATGTTGAAGCTTCATAAGCCGATCTTAAAGTATAAATTCTCCTAACTGATTGCATTCATTTCTCTAGTGTTAATGTTGAGAATATAGCGGCTTATCAAAAAATTAACAGTTTATGATTCCCGGCATCACTTCACACTTCATTGACATCAGAGATCGTGAGGAGAAATAAGCTATTCATCACTCTTGGGTCACTTTAAAAAGTCGAATCTTATTGGCAGGTGAAAGAAATCTACCCGTCCTCCTAATGTATCCAGTATGTCTTATCTCTTGTATTTTTCTTCTACTTTGGATCATTTTCTTCTCGCTCATGAGGCTAGTCATGTTTTTGTATCTTGAATTTTCAAGGAGTGTTTTCTAGATTCGGTCATATCATTGACCTCCCCGTTTAGCGATGCGTTGGTATTTATTCAGTGCGAGGGCGTTAAATATTGATCAGATCACTTTAAAAGAAACTTATAACATAGGGGTAATCACTTCAAATCATGCCAGACTGAAAACACGAGCTCTATGAAAGCGCATGTGTTATAGAAAACGCGGGAAAACAAGAGTGGCTAAGTGCTTCCTATTGGCTGAAGAAACAACAGATCTACGCTTATTGGTTAGAGATCATTTCACGCGAATTTCTTAACCGGATCAGACCACAACAAACGTATAAACCAAGAAGAAAATGGTGTGAAAACACCAATACATGTATGCGATATGCGATTTATAAGCCAAACGTAGTCAATAAACTTTGATATTAGTACATACGCCAGCAAGCACATACATTTTAAACACAAAGCAGTACCAGAAGCAAATATTTACAATTGATATCAAGTGAAAAAATGTCTGTTATTTGTCAGTGAACTAAACAACAAACATTAATTATTGGACATTTTTCCGGCCACTTCTGCATACTTCTGTCTCGACTTGTTGCATAATCGATTCCAACTTGCACGACACTACTTGTTTCAGTTCAAATTTGCTCCAGAAAGACCGTGGAAAGCCATTTTCTTTCCTCTCTCTATAATGAAGGACATCAAAGTTTTTGATGTCTATGACTGAACGCTCCTTTGAGATATTAACCGTATTACTAGGGCTTTCCAGGTCGTATATAAGGTGAAAACATTGACAAACAAATTATATTCCTAAGTGCTCTCGCTATGTTCCTCATTTTAATTTCTGTTTCCTGGAGCCAGAACACTCAACTCAATTTTTCGTTTCGTTGGTTTTTAGCCGTATAGAATAGAGTGTAATACTTATGATGTTGTTCGTCCTCGAAATTGGTCAGAATACGTGCTTACTCAGCACAATTAAGGTAGTCTCCGCAAGGTTGCGTTTTAGAGCGTTAGACATTTTTTAATCGGGCCAGATATAGTTTAAGACTGTCTGGAATCAAGCCTCTCATCATTTGGGATTCCTAATAGCTTATGTTATATTTGTAATATACGATTATACGTTTACTGTTTCCAATCTGAAACAATGTTCTGAAGCACAAAGGTGCGAGTTATATACTTTCCGTTTTGCAGCGCAGTGGCCGGGTTTAGTTTATTGACTGCTATCGGCTTTGCTTCTATGTAAACCTCTAAACTATTAGTACATTGTTATGAATAAAACAACGCGGTGCCATCAATCAGTTGGCTCCGCGGAACACGGTCATTGAATTTGTCGGTCTTGGCGATTCTTTTCAAGATTCTGTTGATCGTCATGTTTCGAAGAAGACACACTGATTTAAAAATATTCAAATGTGAATTTTTTGTCGTGGATTCGGCTTTTCCGCAAGCCGCATTAACTTAATCTGGGATTAGCAATTAACCAAAGGTTTTTCTCGGTCGTTTCCGCAGAGCGCTTCTTACTTACAGTTCAAAATTGTCGGAAAGATAATTTTAAAGCTTTTGTAGCGAAAAGAATGAGACAAATAGTTTGAATTTGTCGATAATCCTGGATAAGCTTTATACAACCAGGCCTTTGGAATACGGTAAGCACTTCAACAAATGAACAAATTAACCCGGCGTCAGAACAAAAAAAAAACTCGTGTATTCGCGTACATTCTATAAAACAAAATTGACTAGAATTGACTTCTCGAAGCATTGTTTAACCGCAGACGGCTAAAAATACGATGACTTTTGCATATACATTGTATTTTCGTCGGTTCACTCTTTGAGAGCATACCTTAATCCGAGGTAAAATAATATTGTTGGTCTTTCCTCCTCAGTCTTGACGAGAACTTGAGACAATCCCGAAAAAAGTATTTCCCATGTACTTGAGGAAAGCATGGATAAATGACAAAGAGAGGACGTGTGGTAATTAATGAATGAAAATATGAAGCACTTTCACTCAATTCATCAAGGAAATGCCGTTGTACTCAAACCCGGCTATACCGATCGCTCTCAGACGAACTGTTAACCGGAACTTCCTTGGTATATATCGTTGGGACTTCATGCGATCAAGAGATATTATCAAACTCGGCAACAATCATTTTAATCGCGGCATCTTTACTAAGCGTTTTTGTTTTTTTTACGAAATATTTCGAGAAAAGGACGGAAGTGAGCTTTCGTTGCTACGCCGGAAGCATTGAAAAAACCTGCGGCCGATATCCGCGAAAAATATTGAATACATGTTTTCACTTACTTTTAATCGCTTTATATTTAAAGTCGTTCAGATTCCATTTTCGTTTCCAGAGTGAGCAAAACCATGTGTTAGTTTTTCATTCATTCTCATGACAAGCATTATAGGGCATAGAGGGAAAACGTATCAATAAAAGACAACAGCGTGAAGAGCTTCTCATTCACCTCTTTAAATAAATTTACAATTTAAATTAATTTACGACAAACACCTAACAAACATATATCAGTCATGAACAAAGTATATAGTATATAATTTATGTTGTACTTCAATCTATAAAGTATACATACCTTGTACTTATGCGCTCAGTATTGCAGTCTTACTTTAGCTTGGCGCGGGACGCAGTGCTCGAGAAACAGATAGCGTATGTGCATATACACGTACTCCTCAAATATATATTCCTTGTCTGGGGCTGCGTAAGAGACAAAATGTAAATACTTGATATTGAGTTCTGTATGTCTGCCCTGTTAATATTGACGTTAAAGGAAAACTGCAGTGCAATTTTCTTAGGATAAGACTGTCGCGTCGGACTAAAAAGACATGACGCCTGTAGGATTACTTTTAATAACATTTTGCAAGTTTTATTTCGTGAAAACGTAGCAGCACAGCTGGAAATAAACTTTGTTGTACCGGACAAATGAGAGGCATATTTGCGGCTTTCTCGTTTATTAAGAAGCGCAGGGCAGGGCAACACACACTTATCTTGCGTAAAAGGTCGAGTAAATTAGCAGCATTACTGACTGATTTCAGTCTCAAGCGTTTTCTCTGGACTGCAAGTTTTGTTTCTTTATTTTGCTGATTAAAGCCAAGAATATCCAATTTACGTTTGAAGCCAAAATTTTTAATCCAGACTGCTTGTACGGACTGCAAGCAACTGCGTTACCAGATTTACACGCGAAATGAGAACTGACTGACTGACTGACTGACCGTACTGACTGACTGACGCAATCACCCACTGATTGACGGAATGACTGATTTACTGAGAACCGAAGCTTCCATATTTAATGATAAAATTTGCGTACGTAAAAAAAATTCTCCGAGAAAAATACATAGGTCTGCAATACTCAATGTGTGCGAGCACGCTAACCGGCCGACACACTTCCATCGTTAATCTCTTCAGTTTATAAAATCCTTGTCCTAAAAATGTCTACTGTTATTATCAACCTGTTGATGTTATTGTTACCATTAATCAATTTAGTTTTATTGGATTTACATTTGCGGATTAAAAACATGTCATCGGCTAAGATTAAAGATTAAGTCGATCACGACAGAAAAGACGCTTATGGACCGCCCTGTCTTGTCACGTAGGGACTTAGGGTCTCGCTCGTAAATTGTGCTTTTGTTTTCCAAGAAGATGATCCCGGCGCAAGAAAATTTCTCAAACATAGCAAAGGCAGGGTCGTAGCTACAAAAATATTGCGATTAAGGCAATGCCCATGGAACAGTTATAAGTGAGACATGCAATGTCCCTGAAACAAATTATGACTGAAGTAATGTACGTGTTTACGTTACGTTCTGTTACAAGGTATTCTGGTTGTTTATGTTGGCAATAAATTACAATTCATGACTAGCTATGGCTCTGAAAGACTTTGATAACACGGAAAACGAAAATACACATTAATTAGCGACGTTAAGAAGAAAGGGATTATTGAATATTGCCGCCAATGCAGTGATCAATTTCTTTGGGTATTTTGAAACACATAAATGGAAAGTTCCATAGTCACGAGCAATATTTCAAGTATTTCAACCATCTTCATTCTTTCTTGAAAATTTAACTGTACAACCCATAATAAAGTATGACAGGAACTCAGGGCAACCTGAAATTCATCAATTAACTAGTTTCGAGTCTATTCTACTTACCTAATTATAGCAGAGCCGCGTGCAGAACTGAAACCGGCCTGCGTCCTTGCAATGTCGCGTCTCGTCGCTGAGGCTGGATGAAAATGGGAAATTGCAATTGAATACCAAGGTGATTGCACTAAAAATAGTTGCCTAAGACGCCTTGAATATTAACATAAGCAATTCAACTTCCTGAGTCAGAAACCCAACTTGTGTCGCGCCAAAATTTCTTAATCCGTGGACACTTACTAAATAGTCCAATAGACACATGCTAACAAGCACAGCTAAGCACAGTGAACCAAAAGAGACGCAAAGAGATTTCAGTGCTTACTCCGAAAAACCCCGCCGCTAAAGAGCTACGTAGCTAGGCAAATACAGACTACAGTTGCTTCAAAACTGATAGCTGTTAAATCAATTGCCCAAATCTGGCTTTTGCAAACCAAACTAAATACTTTTAAGCTGAGTATTTTTAATAAGCGGAATAAAATAGGCCTGCTAATTGGACGCCTTATGTCAACAGATGATATACCCTTTCAATTCAACTGAAATAAAGGCATCTGTTGACAGCACTATCTTCATTCAATGTCAGTCTTGAGAATCACGCGGTATATTGATAAATCAATATAGCCTAGATTACCGTCATACATTTTAAAATTTTGCTAGCTTGCTCCAACAGCTAGTGCTATGACACTGTTGGCTTGGATATCAATAGGTTTTCGCGACTACGGATTAACCAGTTTAAGCTTTATAGCCATGTTCAGTATGGTCTAAATATATAGAACTTGGGCAAAGCTTTAAGGATTTGTTACATAATGTGATCAGCTATTAAGACATGATATTTTTAGGGTGGTTGGCTGGTGGAACCACCCATGATTACTGATGAAATCATCTTCCAAAAATTCAGACAAATAGCTCCGCCTTTTGCTTAAAATCACTTTAAACGGCCTTTTAAAAGTGCCTGTTGCACGATGTGAATCGTTTATATATTTGTCATCCGGTATTTATAGGATAAATTGAATATCATATCCGGTCAGTGTAAGCTACTGTGAAAAACAAAAACAATTAAGTCTTGATTGTTGTGACCATACCATATAATCAGTATGCTTTTTAATTTAGAATCTTGTCCACCTCTTGGGATATTTGACGAATGCAGTGGACCATTTGACTTTTGGGGGGCTGAGAGTGGATATGTAATCTGGTATAGGCGTGGATTTGTTATCCTTTCATGCAATAGAAATTGTTTTCTCCAGACGTGTGCACTGCATGATATTTGTTTCTCTGCCGTAACGTGACTTTTTTCGTCTCAATGAACATACCTGAAATTGTATTTCGACAGTGGAAATACTTCAGTGAAGCCAGCCTGTTCCTCTGGTCGTCCTCTGGAATGAGATGTTTACGTTTCCGATTTGAGATGAAGATTGCTCGTAATTGCCGGAAGTGTAGACGAGAATGAAGTCTTATCGCATAATAAAGACAAGCTAGTAGATTTAAACTGATAAAATTGTGGGATTCATTAAACAATTTACTGCTAGCTTTCAAGCTTACTTTCTCACTTGTTCCCCTATAAGCCCTTTGTGCTTAGGGCAGCGATGAAGTTCCCTCACAAAGTGCTCTCTTTCACGTGCCGAACCCGTCTTTGAATCGATTTGAAAGTTAAAACGAAAAGCCTTCTCTGAGAAATCCCTTTTTTAACCTAAATCTTGTAAAGGTACACCTAAAATTCGTGCCACCATTACTTTGTGCGACGAGAATTGTGTTTGTCCACTTTTTGGTCTTGTACAACCGAGACGTTATTCAGCTGCTAACTACGAGGACTCTTTGTCTCAATTCGCAAATGCAAACACCTTTACTATTATTGAGATAGACCAGGGGAAAGACGATAGAAATTTCGACTAGTAGCCATGACTTATCATTCTTTTTTGAAGAAATAAGATGGTCTTACCTTGACAATTATGTGAAAATCATTATTTTCTCCATTCAATCAATGTATGTAGACTCTGATATGCATGATAAAATAGACGGCTTACATACTGCGTTTTTTTAGCTCAACACGGTAGCCAAACTCTTTAATGAGGTCGTGATCTTTATACATAGGCAAACGTTATGTATATTGAGAAAGCGCAAACATAAAAGAAAAGTTAACACCTTCTTGCACAAGAAGAAGGAAAGGTTGGGCTTGTAGTTAGAAAACTGAGCCACGCCGCAAGTGCGTATATCATAATACTTATAATACTATATAAATGATCCTTTTAAGGAAAAACAAATATGCCCACTGAGGTACATTATGCATCTCTTTTGTTATGAGCTCCATCCGGCTAGGCGGGAGTTTGGCACTTTGGGATAAAGGGAAGTTTAGGCGGTGTAATATCAAATATCGCCAGGATTTGTCTACACCAATATTTTGGCAATTTGTCTAATGTGTTTGCTTTGGCGCGACCGAGTTTGTATCTGTATTTACGGATTTTTACGTGCGTGATCTTATCCGTACTGGTGTTGTATAGTGTAACATTTGACTGAGAGGCATAAGCTGCGATAGGCTCCCGGCAAGCGCGAATGAAACAAGGCAGCATTTTGCTCGCCGATTTTTCGTCCTCGTCCGCATCCTGTTCGCAGACTAGGGAGGTATGGCACACCTAATTTCGAACCCAGATCTCTCACGGCCGGTGGGAGTGAGATCTGAGTACGGGCGCACACACTCAGCTATCACTATATGCTTAAGAACTCAGGAATTCTTGCACCTTTTAAAGGTCTAGAGGCTGGAGTTGGTTCAAAGGTTGTTATATCGTCCAAAAAAGTGCCTCAACAGATTACAAAAAAATAAACCTAAACTATGAAGGCGATTAAATCAATAAAACGCAGAGTGCGGTGATAAATACATGGCAAGAAGACGTATGTTGGAAAACAAAGTTCGAATATGATAAATTTACATACTTTTGCACCGCTATGTTTGGAGCAAGAGAAATGCAGAGCCAGGGAAGATGAAAGGAAAATGTGAGGAGGAAATTAAGTACTGGGAACAAGTTACCCATAATGCAACTGTCCATTCATGAGCTCGTGTCTATGCTCGCTTAGCATCACGGTATGGTTCAAATTTTGTCAAAGTCATTCCAACATGGCGGCCGGTACGGCTGTAATGCATTTTCCAAGCACGAGAAGCACCGTTAAGAAGGAAGAACCTGCTCGTAGAGTGCAGAAAATTAAGGCAGATGAGGTAAGAAAACTTAACAGGACAAAACCATAGGAAGTAGTTTCAGTCTTCAGCGAAGAAACTTCAAAAGTGTATCATGTGGTTGTACATGACGACATCTTTTGATCGAAAACTATGACTTTTTTGAAAAGCGAATTTTGCTTAACTCTGCACGTCACCCATTTAAAAGGACTTTCAATATGCAGTTTTCTTCCGTGTTGACTTTTAGAAGTAAAATTAAGATTTCGGAGGCTCGAAATTGACATAAGTCCCTTCGGCCTTTACCTTTTAATTTCATCGAAGCTTCCGCGAGAAGACCCGTAGATCCTTGAACTTAATGAAGTTTAAGTTTGTTTGCTCACTAATTCCTCACATAACCTCTAACGGTAACGAAGTTTGTACCTTTTGAATGCAAGGCTCGATTACTTGTATATTTTTGATGATGTATTTTGTGATAGCGTTAGATGTGTTCCTTTGTTAAGGACTTCTAAAACTGCTTCGAAGTTCTCGTTTCCTAAACTCTGTTCAGGTTTAGTATTTAAACTTACCTTTTAAACTATTTATGTTTTATTTATAATATAAAATCAATTAGCTATACTATAGCTTTGAAGCAATTTTTAGAATCAGACTATCAGTTCCATTGCTGTAGCTTAATGCATCTATCAGTGTCAAGCCCAAGGGAGGGGGACATGGGCTTATGTGGGTTAATTGATTGTCCAGAAGAACGTTTGCTCAAAATCCCCACTGTAGATCCCAGAGAATTGGTAAAATCAGATCAAATCCCCTTATTATAGTGCCATAGTGTGTTGCCCTGCAAGCATCAGTAATTTCAATAGAGACATAATTGCTCTTTGCCAATAAATGGAAAGTATTTGAATTCCAACGCTTGATTGTCTGACAAAATGTGAGTACCATTCAAAATCCACGCAGTCCCACAAAGTAAGGTGTTCCAGCAATTTATATTGAAAGTGAGTAGTGAACAGTAGTTGGTTTATTTGTTGAAAATAATACAAAACAATGTGGCAATATTATATCACTGAGAGTGAGAAAACAAAATAATATAAAACAAGTGCCTACCTCCTAAGCACCCATGTTCATCTCTACAAGAATTTTTTGAAGATGACTGTGCATGTAATGATATGATTGGGTTCCATTCCTCCTCACAAAAATCAAACATCCCCACCCTTGGGTCCAGACTCGTACTCAAATTCCTGATAGTGGAAAAAGGCAATTGAGGTCAAATGCCCTGCATATGCCTGGTTTCCCTACATGTATATAATAATAATAATAAATAAAAACTTATATAGCACACTTATATGCTAAAGTTCTAAGTCGCTTGACAATTAATTTTTATAAAAAATTAAAACTAAAAAACTAACAAGACGAATAAAAACATCTTGGGCTAAAAACTGATACATGTACATTATAGATGCTAGCAAGTGTACAAGTTGCTTAAAGTTTAAATTTTATTACCTTCAAAACCTGTATTCTATGTCTTACAGTATTTCATGACTTTGTTATGCAGATGGAAGTAGAAGAAGAGAAGCAACATGAAGGAATTCAACAATATTATATCACAAAGATCGAGTCTCTCCAGGTAACATGGTGTAATTGAGCTATATGCATATGGTACAGCAAAGGCTTTGCACTTTCATCATTTACCTACCCATTTATGTAACCAATGACAGTGGAATCCCAATTATTTGAACCAAAAATTGTTTTAAAAAAAATCAAGGAAGGGTTCAAGTGGGCTCACAATATAGCTAATCTTCTTTAGCATCCTCTATTAAGCCCATTGGGGGGCTTATTTTTTTCAAGCACGTTTGAGGGTACTTATTAGAGAGGGCAGGCTCATTGGAGAGAAGGCTTACATTGTATTCAGTTTAGCGAAAGGCATCAATCAGAAGATAATATCAATTCTTCATAAAGAACTAGAATGGAAAGTAGCAAAGCTCAAGCAAGTGAAGTTGGAGGCCATGCAGACAAAATAATGCAGCACCTGAATAAACCATACTGCATCAGTTCAGTTCAGTTTTGATAAATTAATACATTCCAGATATTGTCTTTTAATGTGAAGAAAAAGGGGGGGAGGGGGGCTTAATGAGACGGGAGCTTATTTGTGAGTATGTGTCATCCTTCCAGTCACGTTTTGCGTAGTTAATCCTTTACTTGTTATTTTTGTATTATTTTTTGCCGTGATACATGTAGTTTACAAATTCCTTTCTTTAGATGGTTGTCACAGAAGAAATCAAGAATTTGCGGAGACTTGAAGCCCAGAGAAATGAGCTAAATGCTAAAGGTTGGTACACATTCCTTTCTCTCTTTTCAAAGTCCTTAACTTGTTACATGTATTCCCATGCTTCTGGCCACAGTAAGTTACTGCCTAATTTTGCATATGTTTTCTTAATTTCAGTATTACATTACTAATACTACTATATACTATTGTTTGAAAAAGTGCAGGATTGAAGGAGCATTTATTCTTGAAAGTGAATATGGTCTTTTGACTTTCATTGTTGTAGTGCGAATGTTGAGAGAGGAATTGCAGCTGCTGCAGGAGCAAGGCTCATATGTTGGTGAGGTGGTCAAACCCATGGACAAGAAAAAGGTTCTAGTAAAGGTCAGTTTCTTCCTTTAATACAGGGCACCTTAGAGTGTTTCATAAATCTTGCCTGTGTATCATGTGAATATGTGACTTAACAGAAAGGCCCAGTGAGTTCTTTTAATACCCACATGTACACGGTGTACAGTGTATATGACAAACATAACATCAACTTAATTGAACTGTAGAATTGTTGTATGTACATATACTATTTATTGTTTTGTCATTTTGTATTGCTAGAGCTTGCATCAATCACGCTTTGATATTAGCCACCCTTACAACTGCATGTATTTGTTGTATCTTTTCTTACTTTAAGAGCTTGCTTCTTTAATTTAATTATGTGTTAAGCTAATAACTTTTTTCATCCTGCAGGTTCACCCAGAAGGGAAATTTGTGGTTGACATTGATAAATCAATTGATATGAGTGAGGTAGGCCATAATATTGTTTGATGTTAGCTAAAAAGATATTGTTTACCATCTAGAAAACTACCGGGGCAAGGTATGTGGGTTTATGCAGGACCTGGTATACTTTACAGCCTTTTATAGAGTGTCATAGCAGCAAAATGTGTCTTGTTTATTGACACTGTAACTCCTTAGACCTGTATAAAACAATAATGGATATGCCTTTGTCATGGCAGAGGTATACATAAGTCATAGATAAACAAACTGTGATATTGCTTAGCCTTTTTGAGAGCAAAATCACATCAACTAATTAATATTCCATCAAGAGCGAATAAGTTTTCCTTTCTACCATAATCAACTCTTTGTAATGCTCTCTGAAGTCAATGTTTCTAAGACAGCAAATGCACACATCTGAAAAAAATTTAAAAAATGATTTTCTTTGTTTTTGTGACCCCCAAATGCCATCATAAAGAGCAACACAAGACATCAAAGTTCTTGAAATTTTCAGGGGGAGAGCCTGAGGCTCTTACAGAAAGGGGTGATCCTCCTCTTCCAACAAGATCACTGCACCAGGTGGGCAGTGCCCAACTTTGGGGACACTCCTTATAAATTGTGTTGGACCCCTTATTTTGAAAACTTAGCTGTATCACTAACATGTACGTGATTGTACCCAAATCAAAAGAACTATGAAATATGCATGTAAAACATCAATCGTGCACCATTTGTTGCTAAATTTTTGTTTTGTTCATTTCTCTTGTAGGTGACCCCAAACTGTAGGGTGGCTCTTAGGAACGACAGTTACACTCTTCACAAGATTTTACCGAACAAGGTTTGAAGGTTGCTCACATTTTCAGCACAGAATAGACCATCCAATGTTATTCTGGAGAGTTATCAACAGGGTTTCATCAGCATTTTCAGCAGGCAACTGGCTTTCACAGGCTGCCAAATTTTTTTGAACTGAACTTTTTCACAAGAAAAGCTTCCCTCTTTATGGTCAAACCAGGCAGGAAAAATCTTCCTCACAGCCTGTCAATTTGCCTGGTGCCTGGGCGGTAATGAAACCCATTGATATACGTTTATATCCAATTAATTATTTTCTCCTTATTGAGATCAGTTAAAGTTACTGTGGACTTTCAAGGGTGTCTGCCTGAATTAGGTAGCCCCTCATGATTACATCACAGATACCCTTAATGCTACAATAACTGCATATCACATTAAATAATGTTATAAATCTTGTTATTTAAAAATTTTTTCCAGACTAAAGGTGAGTTACACAAGCCAATTTTTAATCTGTGTTACACAAGACAACTTTTGACCCAACATTTTAAATTCAGCCAACAATATTGCATGTTGCCACGACAAAACATTCTGTTAAAAGTCGCTCTGTGCTGCATGTTACGTGATATCAATTTTTGATGCAACAATGTTTGGTTTAAAATCTGCGTTGAAATCGGTTTTTGTAACATCACCTTAATTTCCAAAACTTTGTCACCAAATTTGCAAATGTATGTCATCTTTTTTTAAAGTTCTAACTCAATATGATTTTTATATCTTTTGGAATTTTGCTAATTTTGTCATTGTTATGTACATGTTTAGGTGGATCCTCTTGTCAGTCTGATGATGGTTGAGAAGGTTCCTGATTCCACTTATGAGATGGTTGGTGGTCTAGACAAACAAATCAAGGAAATCAAAGAGGTTTGTTTTTCTCGGTGTAGTATCGATCCTTCCATGTGCCTTGCTGCGTTGAACTGTATTCAATTTTCCAACTGGTTATTTTGCATGTACACATCATACTTTTAGTAGCCGAGTTGTGAGTTGTATTAGCCAGAGCGGTTTTCAATTTAGCCTCATAAAAAAAATTAAGCCTCGTAAAACCAAAACCAAACCAGTTACGTGCTACTCAGTCAATCTCAAAATGTAGTAAAACCAAAACTAAAGCCAAGAAAGTAATTTATTGTCTGATTTCTTTCAATACTCATTGAAAACCACTCTGACACATGATAGACCCCGACTTGGGTAATACTGTAAGCAGTACTCTTTTCTACCACATTGGCTCTCTAGTCTCTACTCAGACTGGTAGACTGGTATGCCACACTGACCAAATCCAGGGAAGGACAGAGTGAGGTGGTATCCTGTTGTGGAGCTAACATCCTATTTAGGGGAGGGGAGGGTAATAAATTGGAAATTGGGCTACTGTTCTGTGATGTAGCCATAAAGACTATGTTGCATGAGCTCTAAATGAAGTAGCATGTGTTTCCATTGTCTTCAATACAGAACATTCAGTTGATAAGTTATCTGAAATTGTTTGTGTGGCTTCTGACTAGGTAATTGAGCTACCTGTGAAACATCCTGAGCTTTTTGAGGCCCTTGGAATTGATCAACCGAAGGTAAGATTTGACTAGTTCATAATGACAATGTTGATTTGTTTTTGTGTGATTCTAATTTACAAGCTGCAAACCCAATACATGTACATTTGTTCTTTTTAGGGAGTGTTACTGTATGGCCCACCAGGAACTGGAAAGACCCTTCTTGCTCGAGCTGTTGCACATCACACGGAATGCACTTTTATAAGAGTCTCAGGCTCGGAGCTGGTTCAGAAGTTTATTGGTGAAGGCGCCAGAATGGTCAGAGAACTGTTCGTTATGGCAAGGTAAAACAGCTGTTATAATATTGCGTTCAAGGCTTTTATAGTTTTCCATTTTTCATGGTTTTCCTTCACTTCTTAATGTTTTCTTTTTACAGAGAACATGCCCCTTCTATCATTTTCATGGATGAAATTGACTCCATTGGATCGTCAAGGTTAGAGGGTGGATCTGGAGGTGAGAATGCGAACTGAAAAAAAGAAATCTATTCAACAAAGTCCTTGTCTGATTGATTTCCTAGCTCACTAGACTTTCTTGTTTTTGTAATGGTATACTTTACAGTCTACTCCTGTAAGTTGAACACTGTTGTGAATGGTTCTGATTGTCTACTTTACATAAGTGTATGTCTTAAAGTGAGTTCAGTTGCAGAGAAACAAGTGTAATTTCATCAGGACCTTTGACCAGTGAAACAGCCATACATGTATCTGTATTAGGAAGATGTTCTGCTGTTTAGTTAAGCTTTGAATGATGTGCGTGCCAGATTCAGAATAACTATTTACATTTTGATACAAAATGGAGGTAATCGAAGAATGGAAGCTCCTCATCATTGGGTTATTCATGGATAAGTAATAGACCATTTTACAGTTGTCTGCTCAGTGACCTGGCCTTTGGATGACAGCGAGGCTAGAGTTGACCTTGTTTTGATACAGACCTCAATGCTTTTGTTGTGTAAAACAAGTTGATGCTAACTAGGTGCATTTACATGACAAAAGCAGTGATCTATGGTCTATTGCTTAAGATGATTCTGGCAATTACAATCTTTCATGAAAAAACTGTGTGACAGGAACTAATAAGTTACTCAGTGTGTTTGCAAACTGTTGTTTTTCATAACAAGGTGACAGTGAAGTTCAAAGGACCATGTTGGAATTGTTAAATCAGCTTGATGGGTTTGAAGCAACCAAGAATATCAAAGTTGTCATGGCAACAAACCGGATAGACATCTTGGATTCAGCTCTTTTGCGACCAGGACGTATTGACAGGAAGATTGAGTTTCCACCACCCAATGAGGAGGTGAGACAGCGAATACTTTATTTGTTGTGACCTTTAAACGTGTCAAGGTTTTTCCTTTTTTTTTTTTTTTTTTTCGAAAAAAAGTACAACCACGGACAGGGCCTGTACTTTTATGTATACATACAGAACATGTTTTTAAAATGTATTTACATGTGGAGTTTACATCACAGTTTCTACTCAACTGACTTTGTTTTTCACAGGCAAGATTGGACATCCTGAAGATTCACTCGAGAAAGATGAATTTAACAAGAGGCATAAACCTCAGAAAAATTGCTGAACTCATGCCTGGCTCATCAGGAGCTGAAGTGAAGGTACTGTACATTACATTGATGATCAAGAAACTGATATTTTTTTTTGGCAAAAATATTCGGCTACAAGCCAAACCTCCAATCTTGTAGAGATGTCACTAGTTCCCAGTTTAATTTTGTGAAAAAACTGAATAGTTTATAGGCGAATAAATAGGGTATGTCAGATTTGATGAGATTATTAATGTACAAGTATATTTCATTTTCTTGTTTTAGGGTGTTTGTACAGAAGCAGGCATGTATGCACTGAGGGAAAGAAGAGTTCATGTCACCCAGGAAGACTTTGAAATGGCAGTCACAAAGGTAGGATTTTTATTGAATAGGATTTATTTTCTTTTTGATTTTACCTGTTTGGTAGCAATACATGATGAAGTTTGTTCAAGATAGTTTATAATAATTAAGTCTTTGTTATGGATTGTGTTTACTTCCTAGGTCATGCAAAAGGATTCTGAGAAAAACATGTCCATCAAGAAACTTTGGAAGTAAAACAGCTGGACACAATACCTATTATAATCTTCGATGCAAAAAAGCAAATTGATTTTCTACAATTATCTACTGCTCTTCTTGTTTATTTCACTTGGAATGTCATTCCATCAAGGAAGCAAGCAACAACACAAAGAGAATAGACAAAAAAGTTAACTCTTCAGTACGATAAACTTGTACATGTGCAACAGCCATGTTTGGCATTTCAGATAGATGTCCACATGGTCATACAAAGTATTTAAGAAAGCCCTTTTTGCACACATCATTACAAAATTTACATGCTGCACTATTTTACTGGACAAGTATAGTACTTAGCCTCGAGGGTGGGTACTCGAGACTAAGATCACCTTTAGCATGGTGTAGTTTAGTATAGTACAGCAAGTGTTTGGATGCAAGATTAAGGTGTGGCTACCTCATGCAGTTACCCAAGTAACCTCTGATTTTGGACATATGTTGTGCATTTAAAAAGACAGCTTGATGTCATTTTTTTTTTTTCAAAGATGTGCGGTGTACATGTAGCAGAGTCTGGGACTCTTGCTAATTTCATTTTAGTAGGTAATTTGTTAGTAGAGGATTTACATGATCGCTTAGCATTTTGTACATTCAGTGTGATTCAATGGTAGTTGACAAAAGTTGGAGTGCATCACTAAGAAAAACTAAAGGTTCTTTAGTCTGACATTGAAATCTTTAAACTATAAAGCCTGACTAACAGTCAAGATTATTTTAAGTTCCTGCCCTGTTTGCAATTGTTTTTTTTTTTTTTTTTTTTTTTTATCATTTATTTTACTTATTATTTTTTTTTTTTTTTTATATATTAATAAAAATTTTAAATCCAATTCTTTTTAT
>Ga0126337_10000245_pt1 | contig 24370 bp, 12 predicted proteins | sample DipCmetagenome_FD_92527 | JGI IMG/M metagenome (GOLD analysis project Ga0126337, IMG submission 92527) | Coral microbial communities from La Bocana,Puerto Morelos, Mexico - Diploria C A metagenome | ecosystem: Host-associated > Invertebrates > Cnidaria > Coral | place: La Bocana,Puerto Morelos...
TACTAAAACAATTATTCACCTCAGTGTCGGTGAAAGTGGTGGATATTTACCTCGCCGCTTCGCGGCTTGGTAAATATCCACCACTATTCACCTCCACTTCGGTGAATAATTGTTAAATATTTAGAAGGGTTCGGATGATTCTCAGAACTGCTCAGAAAACATCTAATTACCTTTGGCTATCATTAAAAGGCCTCCTGTGAACTTTGACCACCTTAAAAATACCTTTGATGACCATCAGTAGTCTTTGAGTGTCTTCATATAGTAATTTGCACTGTCTAGTGTTTCAAATTTGTACTGGTATTACAAGATTTTTGCCTATCAGAATCAAGTAATTTTTTCAAGTGTATTATTAGCAGACAAAACATGCAAGTAGTGCAACTGAATCCTGCTAACATCTTATTGAGGTTTTAGTCAGATACTTACCAGAAGGGCTCGATGAAGACTTGAATGAACAAAGCCAAAACACAATTTGCCAATAAGTGTGGAAATTGTTGGCAGTATCAAAGCTCCACAGAGCAACCTTGTCAGGGACACTGGGTCAGAGAGTGGTGTGGGTTCAGCTGGTGTGCGTGTGGCAAAATCCCCTGTTAAACGAGGCAAAAAAAGGCTGAGAAATGACATCTTGCTGACATGGCGTCTCCACAGCCTCAACACATGATCTTCCCAGCGAACCATTTTTCCAAGTATAAGGGCCAATGGTATAGTTGGGAGTCCAACAAATAAAAACAAGGGATCTGCTTTCTCCATAACTTCAAGTCCTTCTTTGTGGCCCAAGACCTGCATTACTGTCACTGCTCCATAAGTGACTGCAGACCAATACAATGACCCCACAACAACCCCTGCTGCAGCAATGGGACAGAATTTGTGGATGAGTTTGTCCAAAAACTCCACAGTTTGAAGCAAAACTCCTAACGGAGGAAAGACAATGATATATTCAGCATTGCACTGTGGGCATGACACCTTAGTTGTTGAACTTCCACCTTGTTTTTCATCAATCCAGCGCTGCAGACAAATCTGATGAACCCACTTTGTTGTCCCACGGCAACGGCAAGGCCGAACCCACTGTGACCAAGGTTCATCTTCTTCTGTAGCAAAACATACCCAGCAGCGCCTGAGGCATGAAAATTACAAACATGCCAGTTTAAATATGAATTTCCATCACAAACATTCCCCCTCCCTCCCTCCCACTGCCTATTGAGGTCAACTATTAAATCCCTTGTGTAGTTGTATAAGCTACATTACACTTGGTCTGAGTACCATCCTCGGTGTTTTTAACAATGGGCTTTTGTGTTTTACTTTACTTATCTACCGGTACTCCCAAGATCTTCCTGGTTTAAACTCATTCACAGTCTTACAAAAGGAATGGAAAATGTCATATAATTTTTTTTTATTTAATATCTTAACAATTACAGTGTGTATTAACAGGAGAACAATCTGCAATATCTCATTTAAAAGAGCATAAAAATACTTTCTAGAAAACGAAGTTTGCCTCCATGGAGCTAGTAGTATTTAATTTGGTAAAAAAAAAGAGGAAAAATGTTTGAATAGCAACTTTGCAGTCTCCTGGTCAAATTTGATCTAGAAATCAATTGATCATTTATCTATTAGAAAACACATCGTGAAAACATAAAAATGGCAATCCAAAGTGAATTTAGAATTTGCAAGTCCTCTAAAATTTTTGCTTCTAATTTCGAGCTAACCATTACATTTATATCTACTTTAAATACCTTTAGAATTGTTGTCAGCCTCCAAAAACATATTCAGGATCTTTGCAAATCATTGAAATTATTAAGAGTTTCTGTCTGAAGCTTTGCAGGTGATTGGCTAAGACACCAGTCACACTTTCCATGAAATTTCAGAGGAATTGGATGTAATAAGAATTAGATATGGAATCTGATGTTTTTCACTATTGTTCCTGTTCAAAGAGGGCGACTATGAATGTTCAAGTGATACTACAGCAAAATGGACAGAATTCATGTATCTCTGCAATGTCATTGCTCTTTGTTACCAAAATACAGAGCCTGCTAAAGTATTGGTTAGTTCTGTTCCCAAGGAAGAAACAGAGAGGCCAGACTAGAAAAACAAAAAAGGGAAACCAAAGCTAAAACCAGCTACAAAGAGAACTAGCTTCACATTGATATGATAAATCAATGTGAAGGAATTAATAATGGCAACCTGAAGTAACCTGAAATCCCTGATATCATATAAAGGATACATGTAGAACATATTCTTGCATTAGATACATGTAAAGGAAGAGCATTGAAAGCTTGTTTTGTTTTTCCCTGTGGATTTAGACCATCCAAAACATGCATACACATAAAACCAGTTATCAACATAACTTTTGTTATTCTGTTCTTCTAAAAATTACATGTATTTGTTAATCTGTAACCTGAAATCAGCTTCATGCTGTCAAAAATCAAAATGACATGGTGCACTCTTGAACATGATGGTATTATAATGACATGTCCAAAGTAAGCAGAATGGAGAAATAGGGGAAAGTTTGGTAACAGGAAATGAGATTTACAAACCCTATTCAATTTTAGACCCTATCACTTCTGATGAATATTTCTGACCATTATCACAAGGCTCTGCCAGATGCCAAATTATCAAATATCATATCTGAGCATGGATGCTAACAATCCTTTTCCACTTTTAGACAAATATTTAATTCCAGCTATAAGACACAGGAATAATGTTGACCTTTGACGTCACATGGTCCATCATGGTTATGTCACAATACATCTCCTTAATGGCCCCTCTGGGACCTTAAATCATTTGAAAAACCACTACACACAGTTCACATGAAATGAATTAACCACATTAAAATGCTTTTCCCCTCAATTAATCCACATCATGCCTGGTTTGCAGTGTCACACCATCAAAAATAAAAATTGTAATAAAGTAAAGTCAAGAAACTGGGATATACAGTAAAAGAAGATTTGCGTGAAGTTATTCATTCGTGTGTCACAAAACTGTTTCATCCAAATTCATAGAGCTTTGTATTGGGATGCCATGTTGGTGGCCGTAAAGTACAGTAACAGAAACATCTGTCATTAAGTTCTGCCATCAAAATGAAAGGTTATTAATTAATAGAGCAAGAACTGTTTAGTTAGCCAAAACTTGAGCAATAATTCATGCTAACTCCAGAGTTCAACAGGTTATCAGACCTGCCACATTTGTACATGTTACTGCTCTAGGACCTCGGTTTGACTCAAGATCTCCAGATAATGAAATTTAAACATTATTTTGTCAAAGGATTGCATTGCAGTGCTCATTTGCTCAAAAATAGGGCAAAATCTTTCAGAGATGGAAGTAAGGACTGGGATTTTAATTTGTTTCCCACAAAAGTTTTGGCTGGAAATTGACTTTTGATCTTAGAGCTTGTATTCAAACATTGGAAGAAGGCATCCTTTGTTATGAATACACGAACAGTTTGTTATAAATACATGAACAAAATTGCGGGGAAATGACCTGCGATGGACTAGCATCCTGTCCAGGGAGAGTAGAAATACTCCTAGCCACTTCATGCTACAGAAACCGGAGATAAGCTCCGGCAGCTATGGTCCACTAGGATCGAAAGGCTTCATTTACATGAACAAAAGAAACTTGATTGCCCAGACATTTCCCAAAGTTAACTCACTTACTTACTAACTTATGTAATTAACAGAAGTGGCAGCATAGTGGCTATCATTGCATAGCAACAGTAGCCACAAATGTTTTAAAGGCCACAGAGTGTTTTAAAATATGCTTGAACCAACCAAGTTGTTCTGGATCGTCATTTACTGACCTTGATCAGAGCTCTACTGTATTTATTCAATACAAACATGCCAGCGGTTGTGAATTCTGTTGCACATAATAAAGACTACATACCACTGTTTTCCTGATTTACTTGTCACAAAACTATGGTACCATATCTTATAAAAATCACATGCTCTACACTGAAGTTATATTTTTTACTATGGAATTACTTGTTTACTGAACATGAAATCATGTTAAAACAATCATAACATGTTCATCATCAGAGAGGTCAACTCTGACATGCCTTCTAAATATATACAGAACAAATGCTGGAAAAAATCAGACACCCCGATCTCATGAAAGGTGCTCTAACCACTGAGCTACTGAGGCAACCACAGTGGAGTAAGTTGAAAATTAGCTACAACAGAAACATCGATTACCAGACATTTGCTCCCAGGCCTCTCGGACTGGGAATCACTTCTGTTGGTCATTGAGGTGCATGCTCATCGGACCGGATGTTATAGACCACACAAATGTACGTAACACGGCATGTTTCGAACAAAATGTTAGAAGGCATGTCAGAGTTGACCTCTCTGATGATGAACATTTGGTTTGAAACATGCCGTGTTACGTACGGTCTATAACATCCGGTCCCAGGTGAGCATGTGTCTGGACAACCAACAGAAGTGATTCCCACTCCAAGAGGCCTGGGAGCAAATCAATGCTTCCTTTGTAGCTAATATTCAACTCACTCCACTGTGGTTGCCTCAAAAGCTCAGTGGTTAGAGCACCATTCATGAGATCAGGTGTTGTGGGTTCGAATCCCACTCGGGGTATCTGATCTTTTCCAGCATTTGTTCTGTATATTTAGAAGGCATGTCAGAGTTGACCTCTCTGATGATGAACATTTGGTTCGAAACATGCGGTGTTACATACAATCATAGCATGTCAATGTATGGTTGATCATCGCAGTTATACACACAATGTAAGCAGTTGTGAAATTAAAGCCTGAAAAAATTCAGGCCTGAACAGGGTTTGAACCCATGACCTAGAGCTGCGATACCGGTGCAGTTGTTTACCAACTGAGCTATCAAGCCATCTGGGAGCTGGTCAGAGTTTGTGATATACCCGTAAAAGGTTAAGAATGTAAGTGAAAATATGAACAATCATATATTTGAACTGCGGAGAAAGATATCAATGTATGGTTGATGGTCTTAGTGGTCCTCATTTTCAATTTCTGTCATTGCATGTTCCAAAACAAAGTCACACTACATGTTATTTCTTAGGGGTAAGGAAAACAGAAAACAACTAATTGGAACAACAAAAATGTGGCTGTGGCTGCTCAAGAGAGTTGGCTGGTTAATAGGGGTGTTTACTTACAGTATTTTCCTGTAATGATTTTCAGACTTTGATACCTGGCCTCTTAAATTATACAAGAAAGCTTTTATATTTCAAAATCTTTTAACATTACTCAGAAGCTGTGTTTTTGCTAACTTTGACAAGCAGTAGGAATTTGATGTAACCTATTGTCTACATATACAAAATAAAGAAAAGTCAAGTCAGTTTAATCATCAGAGCAGCCCTGTGAGCCAAAAAAACCTGGACATTGCCTTGAATATTCCATGAGTTGAAAGAGCCGCTCGGACAACCTGCCATTACAGTAAGCATTGATGCGTTAGAGCTCATCCAATTGAAGCTTTAAATGAGTTAGTGGCAGTAGAAATTTGTGTCCTCTATGGTTGGTGATTCTTAATAGTGTTAGAGAAACTTTATCTATTCACAAAGCGTTCTGCCACTTAAAAAGACAGTGGAAAAATGTTTGTTTATTATAATGATGTCATCTATACATCTGTCCTCCAATAGAATAGGTAAGAGCCAATCAAAATGCGAGAATAATTTGACTTAATATATAATCTGTTATAGATGGTGAGTTGGCTAGCATGATGCAGTTGTTAACAAAAGGTCACTCACTTCTTTGCACTTGTTCAAAGTGAAGAGGACGAAGATAATTCACTTGTTGAGACATTGATTTATACTACAATAATAACATTATGCGCTCTCACTATTTCTATATATGACTGCTGATTCAGGCTGCACCTTCATAATTTATCTAAAGCTCCTAATCTGATGTGTTAAATAGAAACATAGAACATGCTTTCTACCCTGCAAATGTAATAAAATCGCTCTGATATCAAAGATTAGGACAGACACCATCTTGCAGAGGACAGTAGGAGTGTTTTCCCGGAAGAGGGCTAACATTGTAAGAAGAATGGCTGGGCTTAATTCCCCAGTTAATTGTTCAGAGTGTTTATTTAGTTAAAAAAAAACACACACACATGAGATTTCAAACTACCCAGAACGTGAAACACAACGAAATGCGTGACGATCGCTTTCTTTACAAGAACATCAAAGTTCTTTCCCTCTCATGCAGATTATGGACATGTTTTGCATCGCAAGGATGAATTGATCGAAAGAGTGAAGATCCACCAGTGTTGACTGCATGAGCGACATAAAGTACGAACATGAAAAGGCCTCCTCGTTCTGCTGGTTCATTAAGAATAATATATGCCAATTTTTTGTACTTTTAAGTCAAGCTTAGCTTTTCGGAATCATCATGTTAAGACTTACTCACTGAACAACGTACAGCTCGGTTATTTTGCATAAGATAACTTACCTTACATCCCAGTCATCTGCGTGAGAGGAAGCCATTCAAACACTCAGAAAATATTCAGTGAATGGAAGCACATCAATACAAGAAGCAAAATGATGCCAGAGAGATTTCTGTCTTTTCCAACACGAAGGAAAACTTTCAACATGGCGTCGAATGACTAAGTTAGCTTTTATCCAATCAGAGGCGCGACAAATATACTTCCGGTTTCGATTGATTCCGAATCGATGAAAATTCAGAAAAAAAAAACATGTAAAATTCTTGGTCTATTCTTGGTCTAAAGCTATAAAAAAATTTTCAATTTTTTCCCTTCTCTTCCCTTCTCTGTTGTTTAATTCCTTCTATTTGTGCGCTTAGGTGATCGAGAGAAATATTTAGAGTTTATTTCTTCCCTCACTTTATAACACAATGAAAAAAGCAAGCATCTCAAAGACACTCGAGTGATAAAATTGCAAAGAAATTAAAAGAACCCAATTCACACATGCTTTACTTAGCAAGTCGAAAATTTCTTTCAACTAAGAATTTGTTTACGCGACAATAGCATGGCAGCAGCAGCTGGAAGTATAAAAAGACAAAGAGACAGGACGCTCTCTACCAATGAGATCAAAGATTAAATCTGCACATAGAAATCGTCAGCCAATCAAAATTAACTGTTTAACGCATTATCTATGCGGCGAAAGAAGACCAACTGATGGATGAGTTATGAAGGCGCATTTTTTTCTTACTCGAAAAGAAATATTTAACATGAATTTGAGAAATTGATTTCAACTATGGCGAAAGACTGTGTAAGTCTTAAGTCTAAAATACGCGGAATAAACTGATAGCACTTTACAAAGGTTCAGCCACACCAACGCATCTTTTATAATCCCGTATGATGAAAGAACAATGGCTTTTTTACCTGCCGTGTGTAAATATATAGAGGCACGAGTCGACCCTTTGTAATGATTATGACCATTAAAACAGGCGTCTATTCAGGAGTTGACGAATTCAGAGCCACCTAGACCACGTGCAAACTGCGAAACAAAAAAATATTCATGGCGATTGCTTAAAAGTTATTATTGACTGCGCTGGGAGAAGTTCGCAAAGAAACGATCGCATCCACTTAGCCTAAAAACTTCCCAGTCGTATTTATACTTTTAATTGTTCACGTTGGCGAGATATCTTCCGCTAGCATTTCGAGCTTTACAGGATGTTCTTTCTCAAAACGCCGCTAGGCCTTTCAAAGCGCGTCCCATTCAATATTCTTTCATAAGGGCGGAAAATCGTATTTTTCTCTTTAGGTCAAATCAAACATCGCCGATGTGAAAAACACATCATAAATGCGCCCTCGATCGCCGAATCTGATTTCATGTGATCATTATTAATTTTCCCATAAGCAGGTAGGACCACGTGATGTGGACCATAGAACCATTCATCTGACTCGGATCTTGTTCAACTTGACAGAAAAGCAACGACGTGGCGAGGTGAACACAATAGCACCTGCTGTATACGTAATCGACTAAGGCACTATTTCGCCTTAGCTTCTACAATTCTGGGATATGGCCGATTTTGGCCACACAACAAGATCACTTTCACCAGTCGACTACAATCACAGCGACTCGCGAGCGACGTCGCTCTTTTTCCCTGGAAGTCTCAAGGAGGAGCACACAGACAACAAAAATATTAAAAACGGTGCGTGTGAAGACTGTTTAGACGATTCGTCGAAATCTAAGGTAATTTCTACGCAGGGAAACACTGCTTTAGAGCAGACAAAACTTAATTTCACCAGAGATTCAGAGAACTCCATGTTTCACGATTTCGCGACATCGACCACATTTTGGTCGCCACCCAACGTTGAGGATGTATTTGTACAGCCTGCAATTCCTCAGCCAGTCAACGGCATTCATTTGCCTTCTAACACTCCGGTTATAACACAGCCAAGAAGAATAAATGGACCCACTAGTATGACAACAACAATGAACCATCAGCCCAGAAGACCAATGCCTCATAACTCACCGTTTGTAACGCAAACTAAATCAATGCCGACTATTACGAGCCTTGGAGGATGGAATCAACAAACTCCGCAATCCATTTCAGGCTGGCCTTCACATCAACACAACTCATGGGGCAGTCGGCATTCAAACCATACGCTGAACGCCATCAATTTCCCACATGGAAGGAGCTCTCGGCCATCTTCTTTAACTCTTCCAAGCTCTTCGAGAATGAGGAATCACCGTCCAAACCATTCGTATGCTCCTGTTTCTCGATCGGCTATCTCAACACAAAGCATAACGCAAGGATTACAAAGTCTGAGTCTCAATAGGCAGCCAGTTGACGGTACAATCTTGGATGATATTCCCAGCCTTGGAAATTCACATGGCCAAACCAGTGAGCTTTCAAACTCGCTATATTCTTATCAGGTAAAGTCAAAGAAACTGTTCAACAGCAAAAAAAGCTTAACTTAGCGTTTATTTTGCGCGAGAATCTTGTACAAAAGAACAACTAAGCTGATATTTAAATCGCGATATTTTGGGTGATTCATCTAAACTCAGTTTCCAAAATTTAGATTATTTGTTTCAAACAAAATAACGCAAAACATATCGCTGGTTAGTGATGGTCAAACACAGTTTTTCTTTATTTAAAGGGGCATGTCTGTTGAAAACCATTCAGTGTTTTGTTTCAAAATCGTCTTGAGGAAGACAGGCAATATAAAATTATGAGCGTGGATTCCCGATGATGTTTTCCCTCGTTCTTTCACCGATACCATACATAAATTAATGACGGAAAAAATTGGCCAAAAGGTACAGCTGCTTCAAAATTAAGGCTTAATAAAACTAGAAATTTAGGTAAATTTTTACAGCTTTGAATATCTTAGACTTTGTACGCTAATGGACCTTTTGTCTTCTTCTCCCCATTCAGGATTCAATGAAATTCCCGTCTTTGGAAACACGTTTACTCGATATAATTCGTTCTCCGTCGGATCCTCCAGATAACTTAAGCGGTTAGTATGATCTTTTATTACAACATGAAATGCTTTTCTATGACGGCAAAAAAGGAAATAAAGAAAACAGAAAATTAAACAATCCTGTAGTAAAAGTAACTTTACCCTTGTAAATCCTGTTCTTTTCCCAATGCGTCAATATTACTAGTATTTTGGTTGCAGAAATCGTGTTTTTATGCAAATATATAGCGCTTTTTAAAAGATCTTTTAGCTCTAGACAGTTTCTAAGGGAAATTTTCTCATTTGAGAGTTATGCATTGTGTTCATATGTTGACAAATATCGAAAGTTTTGAGATATAGTTTTTTTTTGGCGCACGTTTGCCTCTGCTTTGAAACTTTAATAGTTTGCAATGAAGTAAGGATGTGATGAAAAGTTTCATTCTCCGCGAATATCTCCCGCCCGGCACCTGCACTCTACGCCATGGTTCCTTAAATTTTTAATAAGTTTACCAAAATGGCTAGAACCGAGAATATTTGACTCGGTTTTAACATTGCTATCATTGTTTGCCCTATCTTTCTGTTGGAGATTTTCTTGAAACCTTGAAAACGGTGGCGCGTAACAGAACTGAGGAAATTGAGGGTTGTTCATATTATACAACAGTTTTTTTTGTCAAAGTAATGGATTGTTGTTTTGGCTAAGGAAAACCGCAAAAAAATGGCGGTTTAAAATGTCCTGACAAAAATTTTCCAGAAGAAGGAAAAGCAATACTACTTAAATTCAACAGAAAACCCTGTAAATAATTCGATAGTTCGGAAATACGCCTTAACTGAGGAACAATAGATTAAAGTTGCTTCCTGTACGTTTGAATGTCTCAGGTGCTATGTCGGGAATGAAGATGAAGTACCTCTATTAAACTGATAGAATTTTGAAGGAAGGAAACCATGAAATTACTCTTATGTTTTTTTCTCTCAAAGTCACTTTTCTGACAGTCAAAATAAAAGTCCATTTCAGGCGGTTCACCCCTCAACTTCGCATTTTACTTAAAGTATGTAAGAATTATATATATACATATTGGAAAAACCGTAGCAGACTCTAAAATTAAGGCCATTTTTAGAGACCACGAAATGTGTAGTATAAAGACGGTGTGCGTCAGTCGACAAGATGAAAAATTGCAAATGTTGTAGGTCATAATCACCTTAGCTTTCTTCAGATCACAATGATTTTGATTACTGACCATAGCAAAATGAATTTCTCAGTCTTTGTGCCTTGCTAGCGCGATGTTTAAAAGCATCGAGGATTTTTTTTTCTATAGAGAAAAATATGCCTAAGCGAGTTGTTTCGTTACCTCAAAGGACCATTTGTCGAGAACATTCAAAGTAAATGTTCAGATTTGCACAATTCAGATTTCTTGCGTTGCTGGAGCTTCGTGCAATATATCTGAATAGAGTTCTATTTATCGTGAAAAATCAGTTGGCGCCTTATCGATCGCATTCGGTAGATTATCGGTCTTGTAGTTATCAACACAGAGAGAGCAGAAATGGTCTTTCGCTTGGGATAAGGAAGAAACATTTGTATATTTACCATCCCTAGGAAAAAGCAACGGAACAATATCACTCAGTGCACTGATAACATTTAGGAAGCTTTAACGAGGGTTTCCATAAGACTTTCGCGCAACATGACCATACAGTTTTCTTGATAAAGTGGTTCGGAACAAAAGTCAAAAGATTGCATTTGACCACGAAACATATCTCATCTCTTTTACAAGGATAAACTTAATTTGATTTGTATTCAGTCTCTTTCAAGTCTGACTATTCTATTTCCCAGCTAAGCCAGCAGCTGAACTCACCGAGTAAAGATATTTTTTTATAAAAAGGAAAGGAAAATCAAAAAATAACCACTTGATTCTGTCGACGAAACGGGGCGAAAACGTACAATTCATTTTTAACAAATGAAAAAATTGCTTTCATTTGAAGAACTAAGAAAGAATAAGGTCAATATAGGAAGCTCTCGCAACAAACGCCAACGCAATGTCGTCAGAGTGGAACAAATAGGTTCAGCAATCATGTATTCCTTTGGTATTGCAATCTTTCTTTGAAGAGAGAACGTGTGAGAAGGAGGCAAGGTTATTACACTGGGTTGCGAAATTGAAATTCAGGCTATCAAATGATTAAAATGGGGAGCGCGTTTTTGAGGAAAACAAACAACAAAGAAACCATGCAGATTTTCAGAGCTGATTTGTCATACGTCACTGGGTTATGCCAGGCTTTTTCAATTGCTAGGCGAATTAGTTTGGCAGTACGTTTTCTTCCATCAAAACTAAAGCCAAGGAAAACTACGACTTAAAAAAAACAAATATATGCCAGTGAAAACGTCGAAAATGTTAGACTCCTATAGGCTTTCGAGTTTCATCTGCTCGTTGAAACATTTAAAACAAGTGAAGAGAAACGAAAAAAGAGACATGGCGACAAATCTATAAGAGATGAAAGTAGCAGGCTTAGAAATGTATACTCGTATCTATCTTGTTTGCGTTTTCCTCTCAGTTTTGGCTTCTTGTAGGAGATAAAATGGTTTATTTTTCCCGTGTTCTAGGATAAAATTTGTAACGCGGGGACACTGATGTACTAAAGGTGACCAGCGAAAGAACCCGGCGAACTCGATCATTCGATTCCTCGAAGAGAACTGATCTTTTGAGTCAAAATAAATATTCAATACGCCATCTTAGACGTTATGAAAGGACTGAAGAGAAACTCAAGCCTCCCGTAAAGCTGCTATACATAAAGATACAAATGAGCGAACAAAATTTAAATAATAGAGCATTTTTAACATAAAGTTATATTTTATTTAAAATTCACTCCGTTGTAAGGCGTATTTTCTCGACAGGACATTTTCCTCCAGTAGTTATTAATATTTTGCTTCTTGCGTTTTGCGAAAGGGCCTTTTATTTAAGCCCACAAGCTGAGTTTGGAAGGGAGCATCAGCAACAGCTGTATGCATTTTCCACGAAAACATGTCAAAAGTGACGTTTATTAAAAATTGAGTTAAAATTTCTCTTTCTGGTTGGTCGAGAGAGAAATAGGACGAGGGTCGGCGGCAAAGGAAGCACAATTGACTATAGTGTCACTCAACTTCTTTCAAGAAAATGGCAAAATATTTTAGAAACATTGTTTTGCGGAAACACTAATGAGGATTGCTCGAAGAATATCCTGTGAAACCACTTAATGTCAGCTCGTGAGACGGTCCGAGTACATTTCAGGAGAAATTGGATGGGCTTCTCTCTGACATCCACAACATTTAATGTTCATTTGTACTGAAAATTGGGAATGGGTGCGTTGTTTTTTCCATTCGTTCAGCATGATAACACGGACTAATGTAAATTTATCTCAACAATTAGTTTAGAATCCCAGCTGAGTCGATAAAAGCGCCGGCCTACAAACGTTCCTTGAATATTCAGATAGCTTAGTCTGCCTTGCATTAGTTAGCATTTTTTCTTAAGACAATCATTTAAATTTTCAATGCGACAAAACCACCTTTTCAATGTGTCCATTAAAGATCCAACAGAGCTGTGAATTTTCAATTTAGTGTTTTTTCATTTGGTGAGATATCTAAATAGTCTCCATAAATTTGTCTCGGACTGCATTCTCCTCGTAATCAACGACGTATTGTTGCAAAAATATTTTATACTCCATTAAAACTGGGCAATGCCCGACAATTTCAAAGTGTAAGTCTATTATTAAAAAAGTAGGAATTTAAAAGGCCGTCTAAATATCACACGATTAAAAAGGATATAGTTGTTGTTGATCATTGTCCGCTTTCAAAATACACTGTTCAGCCTTCTCTGTAATTAATTTGGCGTATACAGTGCACTATAGGCTACGATGCTCAATATGGCAATGGCTTTTGTTGTTTTCTTAAAATTTGTTATTCAAATAAACTACCTTTAGTCATAACATTTATGTTTTTTCAGAGTTATGAAAGTAATTTCTCAGCTAGAGTTTCTCACGTAAAAACAAAACAAATTCAAATGATTTGTAGTGGACTAGAGCAAGGAAAAGGCGAGTGACTGTTGATTTTTTAGAATATTGGTCCTGATGCCCTCTGTGATCAAATGCAAGGACAGGACATGTGCGGGTGTCACAACGACCAGTTATTTTGTTACATGCACTCAGATCTTCAGAGACGTTTCAGTGAAATGTTATTTATTGAAATCTCCGGCCAAAGAATGCAATCCTTTCGATAAGGAATACGTAGGCTTTATGAACATTTAGGTTTTTCACACAGGCTGACATTAAATCTGCATGATTTATGAGTCCCAAATGCGCGTGTCACTGCTTACATCATCAAATGAATGTTAACTTATTGAGAATTAAGAAGATTGTCACCTAATTACAAACCAGAATGCCATCAAAATTGTCGTCGAGTTTCAATATAAAGTGCAAACTGGAAGCAAAATTGTCATATATGAAATATAAATCGTTAAAAAAATTGTGAAAAACTATGAGTAATTATTATAATAGCCAAAGAAGTGGGAAGCTTAAAGAGTAAAAGGTTTTAACGTCATATTTTACCGCAACAGGAAAAGAAAACTAAAACTGAATTAATGACAAGAGATGGTGGATCATTGTGTCTGTGACTGGATTCTCATTATACCGAGTAAGATACATCGATATCTTCCACAATCGGTAAAAACAACAGTGACAAATGTATCCTTGAAAGCTTCGAAATGCCTTTCCCAGGTTTGATTTCGATCGTAAACGGCTGAAAAACTAAGTGAATCAGTTGGAAAGTGCATTTGTCAGCGTGCCGTGAAATGTCACTCATTAAGCATTGAACATCAGTTTTACTAAGGAAATGAAGTTTCCTACAAAAGCCTTTATTTTTTTTTAGGAAGGAAATCCTTGTGATGAACACAAGGCTCATCAAATTTGAGGCTATGTTGGCGAAAAAAGTCATGCACCTTAGTCAGCCACGACAAAAGGCTTATCAAGCGCTCTGCTGAGTTGGATAAACAAAGACATAACATCCTATCGTGTTTAGGTTGCGATTTAAAAACGTATAGATTATGCTCAATTTTTTTTCAATAATTGTGAACTAGGAAAATAACCATGCAAAATGCGAGTAGAAAATCATGGCAATGAACTCAACAGCAATTATTTACTACAGTTGAAGCGAAACTTTGAAAATTGGACAGTTCTTTTTTGAGATAATTTCATTTTTAACCTGTTAAAACGTAGGCTTTGTGGTAGATGGACAACAGCCGTTCACTAATTGAACGAACCGCCTATGTTCTCGCAGCCTTGAACAGATCGTGAAGTGTTTGGAACCTGGAAACGGAATTACAACCTCATGGAAGTTTATTAGCTTTGTGCATCACTAATATAGAAAAAATACTTTGAAATAATCACTTTGAGATGGACAATCTCAAGAGCTTCCATTATAAAAAGACATAACAGGTGAGGTTAGCTCCTATTGCAAATCAAAAAAAAAGAGAAAATTGAGAATAATCTCAATATTGGTTCATGTCTCAAAACAAAGATCGTTATCGTCTCCATGTTCTGCGAAAATAAAACATAGACGTTTCTCGATATTGCGACCACGTAATTAAAAATTTGTAAAATTAAAATCTAGCGTAACAGACAACTGCTTCCCGAGCAGAATTTATGATCATAAATCATATTAGAGAAGATCCTGGAAGCGGAGATTACTTTCAGACTGAACAGAGAAATAAAGAGCTTTATCCTTGTTTCTATAATAGTAAAAGGCAATACTTTTAAACTGAGAAACGAAAATTCGTCAAAATTTTTTTTTCCTATGATAAACAAAGATAAATTTACATATTTTTTTCTTGATCCGAGCTCATAGTAAATGTATTCATTCTGTCAAAGACACAATTTGTTTAAGGGTAATTTTTGAAGCGTGTTTTTATAATCTCTATCCAATAAAGGAATACTTTATTTTGTTTGTAGCCCACAAGCGTTTTGCATTTTCTTTCTACTTGTTGGGCGTTAACCAAAGTGACATCAAATGACGAAAGCACACGTCAGCGCATGAATCCAGTGAACAGTTAAATCTTTGAATTACTCAGACTTGGTTGCCGTCCTCCAGCGAGTTCTGTATTTTTGTTAAACCTAACAGCAAACATATACTAAGAAATTAAACCCAATCCTGAATGAAAATTTGGTAAATTATCTGTTTTGACCATGGTGACAAAAATATCAATTATGCTTTGGAGTTAGCGAGTTTTCTTTATTTTGCTACTTCCGTAATTGAATAAAAATCCGTCTTCGGCAAATTAATTACAGCGCTACAGTCATGAAAATGAACAGCCAAGACACTCAGGAAAAATAACTTATTAGCTTTAGACAAGAGAATTGACATTTATTTTATTTCTTATTTCAGCTTTCAAATATCACCTACAGAAGAAAGGACTCTCCCACGCAGGAGGTAAATAAATTGCTTATTATAATTTTAACAGCACTAAGATGCAAATAAAATGTCATTAATCACCTTATGGACTGGGAAAAGAAATATTGCACAGGAATATATTCTTTTAGGAAATTGCCGGGAACACAACTCGCATCGTATTCAATAAACAGACTTTTGCTTAACGATGTTCTCACAGAAACACATTCATCCGAGACCTGACATTTTTTACTGATGAAACCTGACAACAAAGCAATTTTTAGATTAAGCCACAAAATACTCTTCAGCCGTGAAGGTGATATCGTTTTTCAAATGAAATTTTACGTGGTAATTCGCTTATGTGTGGTATCGTTATCTCGAGTGCGTAGGAACAACTGCACTTCCATCCGCCAATGGGAATGCGAGAATAATTGTGGTGCCATTATAAAGCCAAGACCCCACGTTATGGCAAGTTTAATTGGTTGACTAAAAATAGACATATTTGACTAAACAAGCGAGTACAACAACCGCTTTAGCTAGGTCGTTTTGGAAACATTAAAGAGATTTAGAATGTGTTTTATATTCTTCTAAAAATACGTTGACCTTTAAGTGGGCATTTCGGCCTGTGTGTTGATATATTTCTAGAAAATAGCACAATACTACTTTCATTAGGTTACTTGGCATCGTATCTCCCCATATGGTGCAAAACCTTTGAGTTTCTTTGAAGAGTCATCGTATTTATATGTTTGTTTGTAACCAAAAGCTCTGTTTTCCTATTTAAACCGTTTTTATTTCCAAATCAGAAACCTTTGAATTTGGAAGAAACTAAAACCGACCGCAAAGCAATTTTCAGTTAAATTTAGCAGCAAAAAACTCCTTCCGCGTTGTTAAAGTTTATCTTCCTTCCTCCGAGGAATTTGAGACTTAAAGGAGTCATTTAATGGCTACCGTCTTAATCACAAAATAGCAACTGAACAAGGTTACTTCCTTTATTAATCTTTTAGCTGACAACTAGATATATCAACTAACTCGTGTTAAGTAACACGACCATAAATTTTATTTCAAAATAACTAACCACTTTCTAGAAATAACAGAGGGAATCGAGAAAATTCTGACCAGGAAGTTGTGGATCCTTGCCATGTTATCGGCAAGGGACGAGAGCCATTTAAATTTTGTATTTTTTATTGTTTACTTCCTTTTTTGATAATTTAATTCCGCTATGGATACAAACTGGCTGCTCTTCCCAAAATCATCTTTCAACGGTTTCCTGGCGTCAACTATATCACTACTTTGAGCGTTCAATTCCACACGTTTTTCTTCTGCACTGAAAAAAAATTACAGACAATTACAATTACAACAGACCTAATACCAAAAGAGAGCGCCTTTCTCAATAGTGCCAACGTGTTTCTTTTTTATCATCAACAGATCAAATTGTGCCATCGATATGGTCACTAAACTGCTCTCCCACATCAGACTTACCTGACCATATTGAGCGTTATTCCAGGAAAGTCTTCGTTGGAGGGCTTCCCCCGGATATTGATGAAGGTACAGTAACCGAGAGAGTCTATATACTAGCACCTTAGAAGGATGAACAACGAGTTTACAGTACAGATGACTAGGAGAACTGGGTACCAGTGCCAGCTTTCCAGTGTTTTTAAAAATTATCCATACGTTGTGTTTCATGGATCTTGTTCAAAAGTATTCGCCGTCGCTGCCCTATAGTGATATAAACTCTTACAGTCATTAATTGTCATGTTCTTTTAGATGAGATTCACGCCAGTTTCTGTCGGTTTGGGAGCTTAACTGTGGACTGGCCACACAAAGCAGAAAGCAAATCATACTTCCCTCCTAAAGGTAAGCTGACTGAACAGCATACTGGAACGTCTCTGTTATCCCATATCTACCTCTCTCTCAATCGACTCTGTTCTTATGGATTCTCTGGAAGTATGATTTTCCAAGAAATATCTGTTATTACAGTCATTATTTGACATACAAACGAGGCGAAAGGGTAATCCTGCTTTGTATTGACCCTTTAGTCTCTTTTATATACTTTTTAAAAAAAAGAGTAATTGACCGCAGATTCAACTGCAATAACAGTTATTTTAAAAACAATTGCTGTAAACTAGAGTTTAGGTAAATTAATCAACGTTACAAATTAATCGGCTGACACCTTTACTGTGACGATCTCTGGCGCTACAATGACGTTACCCGGTGACAGTTTAATTACCTTGTACTTTGGCTCTCTAAACATTTTAAGATATTTCATTTAAAGTAGCTGGTCATTCAATTGTTAGTCAATGTTTTGAATTTTTCCACAGGCTATGCCTTTCTGTTGTACCTGGAGGAACAATCAGTGCAGAAGCTTATTGACGCCTGTTTTCAACAAGATGATAAGTTATACCTGTGCGTCTCCAGCCCTACTATCAAAGACAAACCCGTGAGTCTTTTAAGTTTTCCTTTCTTCACTGATCTTGATACTCCATCGGGCGGAAAGGCCGCACATCTTTACCTAATCAGGTGCACCGGAGCGGCGAGTTAGAGTGCGAATGCAATTTGAATGGCCAAGAAAGGGAAAGAAATTGCCCAATTACCTGCCGAGCATTGACAAAACTCACTTTTCTAACTTGCCCTACCTAATGCTTTGAAAAACGGGATTTACAAGAGAGATAGGAGAGGAGAGGACCATTCTTGAGCATTCAAAAATTAGAACAAACTGTCTTTTAAGTGGTGGAAATTACTAATAATGGTTTTAAAGCAACGTCCCCGAACAATTATGCCAAGAATCAAACTCTGTAACTGCAACTAAACTACATCTACTCAAATGTTGTTTCATGTATTGAAAATAGAATGTCCCTTGCGAATCGTCAATGAGACACTTAAGTACTTCAATTTGAACAGAAATTTTGTACGGAAAGTTGATCATGCTCAATACTTTTCAAAATCTAGGTTCAGATCAGGCCTTGGAATCTGAATGACTCAGATTTCGTGATGGACGGTTCACATCCATTGGATCCAAGAAAGACGATTTTTGTTGGTGGTGTGCCGCGCCCATTGAGGGCAATAGAGCTAGCTATGATTATGGATCGGCTATATGGAGGCGTGTGTTACGCTGGAATAGATGTGGATCCTGAACTAAAATATCCCAAAGGTAATAAAAAAACTGGCCCAAGTTTTTTCTAGAAAATGCGGCCAACGGACGTGGCGAATGTGTGTGCAAAGGAAAGGGAATAATGACAAAATTGTAAGGCAAAAGTTCCTCTTTAAAGTGGAGTGTGAAATTCAACGTGTTAACACTGATTATTCCATGAGCACAGCAGAGCATTTACTTTCCCGTCGCTGGCATAATAGGAATATTTTGTTTTATTCAAGGTGCTGGTCGAGTGGCTTTCTCCAACCAACAAAGTTATATTGCCGCAATCAGCGCCAGATTTGTGCAGCTCCAACACGGGGACATTGATAAAAGAGTAAGTCACTTTAATTATACATACCATAGATTTACAGATTGTAATTTAATGACTAATCCACTGAACATTTCCAAGTTCAAAGAGAAATTTTTATATTGCTCAATTTGAGCAATGTCCTAAGATATTGTTGATATGCATTTAAACTCCCAATAGTGACTTGTGTATATTTGTTACAAAGTTTTCTGCACTTTCCAGGTTGAGGTGAAGCCGTACGTTTTGGACGACCAGCTTTGTGATGAGTGTCATGGCGCACGGTGTGCTGGGAAATTTGCGCCATTTTTCTGCGCAAACGTGACCTGTCTACAGTACTACTGTGAACAGTGCTGGGCAATCATACATTCCAGACAAGGACGAGAATTTCACAAGCCGCTGGTCAAAGAAGGTGCAGACAGACCAAGAACTGTCCCATTCAGATGGTAAAGAAAAGCACAAAACCCAAATATAATCTTATGTCATGAAAAGCATTTTAACATATATGTAATTGCTATGGCGATTATTTGAACATAAATGGCGTGTTAATAGAAAATAAAATTTACTTTCCTTGTCGTAACAAATCAAGACAAGAAATAGATTACCCTGTCCTCATCTGTTATTTACTTTTTCTTTTATTCAATTGCTAGAGAAAATAACACTCTCATTTTGGTTCAAATAATGTCACAGGAAAGTATTGTATTGTTTGGAAAGTAGTAAATTAACATAGGTATCATGATTGTGGGGCTAAGGTAGAATTATCAGCTTAATTATCATGTTACTGCCGTGATTAAATATTATTATGATAGACCTCAGTAGGAATTCACTTAACATGATTACATTATGGTCAATGGCTTCAGGGGGATAAGTAACATAGATGATGGTTAGTCTGTAAAGCGCTGAAGGACGAGGATACCTGTACGTATTCCGGTGTTCTTATTTGTAAATGGAGAACTTTTTAAAGCATTTTTAAGCAGGTGAGAGGTCTCATTCCTACTGGTGATCGGCATTTTTATCAAGTACCAAATGTTAATTTTTTAGTAGACAAGGAAATTGCATACTTAAACGAGTAGAGTTATTTATTGAGGAATTTTGCCTACAGGAAATTTAATATATAGAAATGCTGTTTATATTATTACTAGAATTGTACATAATAGCTGACAAAAAGTTAAATTTCAGCAAACAAGTAAAGATAAGTTATAAATCAAAGCAAAGTTTAGGTCTGGGAATGGTACGAAAAGAGCGCTTCTCTATGAAGTTTAATTTTATAGAATGCATAATTGTTTATAGTTGAGTGAGACGGCTACCATTTTGAAGCAGCAATACAGGGCTGAAAGTTACCTTAACCCAAAGCTTCAAACAATAAAAACTATATCTTGAAGCGTAACGAAAAGGAACGCGAAAGAAATTCGCAGTGTTACAGACACTTGTAAATTGGAGTATAAAATGTGACAAACTGCATTGAAAGTCCTAAACAGAAAGATCAAGATTTTTAGGGCTTGGAATAAGTTCCATATTGTACATTTTTTTCTCACGTTGTTTCAAACGACATCTTGAGATATGTAAGAAATGAATTATTATTGGTTTTTCAAACCATGCTATCAATGTTGGCTTCTAAATGCTACAGTGATATATAGAAGAGACCAAATCATTCTACTTTACTTTATGAGGATAAAACTATTACCATATATCTTTTGTTCAAAAGGCCAGAACTTTTTATAGATTTTATATTTACTTCAGATAATATATGACATGAGTTTAATTTTGGAAATATTTAGTTTTAGAGAGATCGATAATCTGTTTGTGGAATATGAATTTGTACAATTTGGGAGTTGCTTGTTTGCGTGGCAGATAAATTTTTCATGAAAAATACGTTTGTATTCGTTAAACTTTAAGCCAGAAAATCTGTTTTGTAATTTGTACGATGGAAAGAAAAGAAAAAAAAAAACCTTCTCTAAAATTTGCTGTTGAATAATGCTGCGACGTTCAAGATACAGTCGATGAAAATCAAGTGCCTCAAGAAAGAAAGGAAACAGCAAAAAGAAAAAAAAAAAGGAATTGTAGGAGGATTTCTATTTCATATCATTTTAGCTGTAAACAACTTCCAGCACTTAAAACCACTCTGAATAAAAAAAGCATATTGTGTGCTTTAAATTGCTTTGTTTGTTACTACATGTACTTTTGTTGTGTATATAACAGATTATTTGCATAAAATTTGTAAAGTTCTCAACAATTTCTGTAACAATATTTGGTTTGAGGAAACGACTTTTTACACTTTGAAAGTTCATAATGTGGTCAGAAATTGCAGTAACGTATAGCACTGTTTAAAAAGTCCTTTAGTTTTGGAAATGAAAATCGTCAATGTTTAATCGAGGTACAGTTAATAGTTTTCACAATGATTTGATATCAATTTTTGAGAATTTACATTTTTGTAATATTGCTGGCAAGCCACTCACGTTGACTCTGATGAAAAGTTATCTGCCATGCAAACATCAACTTTGAATCGTAACATGCATTGTCTTGCACGTTACAAATTATTTCAACTCGTACAAATGTATGATAATATTTTTTCGCTTTATTTATGTTTAAGGGCATTCCATAGAATAACTTTCATAATTTATTTGCTCTTGGCTCATTGAGGACATGTTCAGAGAAAATGGATGATGCATCGATGCAGGAATATAGAGTAGACTCTAACGTTGTCCATAGACTGATAGACAGTGTGATTTTTAGGATTGAAATTACATACGATCTGTCCATTATAACATCAAAAAACAAAAACAAAAAAGTACAAATTAATGGTTTTCTTACTTCGTATACCTACTAACTCCAGAGTTTATTGTGTAATATTGTTGTATTTCACATGTAGGCGACTACTGAGAGTTATTTATAAATCAGCACACTTTGTAAATGTCAATTTCTTTCTACTGAGGGTTACGCATGTAATTGTTACAAAGAACGGGCTAAAATATATCTTTTTAATAAAAAACCTACAGTCGTTTTAAAGGAAAGCCTTGGGCAGGATGGGCCATTATTTTTTGCCTTCAATATAGCATTATTTTGTTGTATCTTTGTATTGATTCAATTTGTTCTGGAGTTTCGTTTGGTTTCGTTAGCCAGGTTGTCGATGGCCGACGTAACAGTCCACAAATAGGGTTTGGTGATAAGACACAATCCAAACAAGCATGATGGCCAACCCACGGTAAAATGTTCACAATGTAACACGTTTTAAACTAGAATTCAGACTACAGACTAGTAAACTAAGTTACATTCATCGATTCCAAGTTCGTGTGTAAATTTCGAAGATGGCTTAGTCGATCGCCGCTCAGGAGTACTAACATCGAGGCCATGCTGCCCAAGTTAGGCAGTATGACCCATGATGAAGACATTTCATTAATTGTTACGAATAAGCTATGCTTCAAAATATGTACACGTGACTTGTAAGTCATTTGTTAAACTGGTTATAAACTTAAATATTTATTACATTATATTTTTCATGCTATATCACTTGGTTACTTTCTACTGCAACGATGCGCGACCAGATACCGCTAAAGATACCGCTAAACAGTGCACTTGTTAAATTTCCAACAATTGCATACAAGTCTAAATAAAACTGACTATCTTTAACTTGTGATGCTTGTAAGGTAACGAATAACTTTAAAATCTAAATGTTAAGCTAGTGAGCAAGCATTGTGATGTATTTGAATTCAAAATCGGAGAAAACCTAAAATTGATAATTTGCTAAAGTAGCAAGCACCTAAACAGCCGTCAAAGTTCTTCCATCAGAGTGCGCATGTTCATTTTAACCCCGTTTTCAACTGAATGGCTATAATACTTTCTCAATGTAAGCAAATACTTTCATAACTTAAGTATATAAAACGAAAAATACTTGAAGATATAGAATTGACTACAGTAGCAAGTCTTAAAGAGGTTTTTAGAAACTAGTATTCTCAAACAATACGAGTACACTGTCAAGAAAGAACTCTTTATTTTCATATGGTTTTGTCAGTTTCCAATGATTTGTTCGGTTTCGCATTAAGCATCCCGTGCTTTGACTGGACGAAGAAATTCTTATCTCCCAGGGAGAAAAAGAACACAAATCTTTGGAACAGGCTAAAAGAATTTTTGTTCACTTTTTTACAACTATTTTTCTTAGTTTAAGTATAAACACGTTTCACTGATTTTGTTTTTAAATTTTGCATATTTTAATAACATTTGGAAGTAACCATTTTATGTATCATGAAATACAGAACATAACATCACAAAGACATTTATCGGTATTTATCACTAAAGCGCAATTTTAAAAAACTCATATTACGATGCATGCTGGTTTTATAAACTGATGGTATTTTCAAAGCATATTTTGACCTCTGCAGTGTAGATCTTACAGGATTAATAATTATTTTAAGATCTCTTTAATTTTGTATTCAGACATTTGTAGCATGTATTAAAGAATTCTTTGTCCCAGGTAAATGTATAATTCTGCTACCGTGGCATAAAGTAAATTTTTATAATTGAATATTTTGGTTATATATGGTTAATAGTGGAATAGTAAAAATGATCTTGATAATTGCTAGTAGCCTGGAGTCTCTTTTGGCTCACAGTATCTACTTTTTTAGTATTTAGAGCATTTACGTGTTGCAAGTGTTGTGACATCGTTTGCTTAATCTATAAAGTTCAAATAAACTAACTCTTGTTTGTGTTTAATGCTAGTCGTTACTATGTCTAACCCTGAGCAAATATTTAGTCTAAATATAAAAGATGAAAACAGTGCCTCCGTATAAATATAATAGAGCTACCTTCTCTGTGAAGCATAAAAATTACGAAAAATCTAAACACTTAAACAACGAAATTAATGAGCTACCCGTTGAACATAATGAGATATGGCAAAGCTAAAAACATCCACAGGGTCAACAGTGTGTTGTGCGGAGAATATGAAGTGACGTATACACCAAATCAATAAAGACGATACGGTTGCCAGACATCACCTTTCAAAATTCGGACTTTTTCCTGAAAAAATGAAGTTTAACTGACCTTAACTGACCAAATAAATGCAACATTCCGATACAGTAGCAGCTTCTAGCGTCCCCTTAAGGTCATTCCCCAGTATTGCACTGCGCATCTCCTACTGCGCACAATTTCACACGCGATTAGCGCGCGCGCATTAGAAAATGGCGGCTTTTTCTTTACGGCTGGACCCCGCCATAGAA
>Ga0126337_10000246_pt1 | contig 24333 bp, 12 predicted proteins | sample DipCmetagenome_FD_92527 | JGI IMG/M metagenome (GOLD analysis project Ga0126337, IMG submission 92527) | Coral microbial communities from La Bocana,Puerto Morelos, Mexico - Diploria C A metagenome | ecosystem: Host-associated > Invertebrates > Cnidaria > Coral | place: La Bocana,Puerto Morelos...
TCGAGCACATGTGAATTTCATCGATTATAAGCGAACTGCTCATTGGCTGCCTCGTATTTCAAAGGGCATTGCCGATAGGCTAATTCACGATCCGATAGAACGAACCAACGAACCAACGAAACTCCTCAAATGCCTTCAAGAATATGAACGCTGCCTATCGGCAGCAATGATCTAAATATTACAAAACTGAAATCAATATAAACAGATTACTACCAGGTACAACTAAATGTGTAGAAAGAAATGGATAAAGTACAGTGGCAGCTAAGATACATTTGTCTTTTGATCACAAAAAGAGTTGATAAGACAAAGATATCATTGTGTTAGTAAGATATTTTCCTGTCTCTTTTTAAAATATTTGTGGAAGCAGAATGCTTCGCATCATCTAGAATAACCTAGAATTACATTCCACATACTGAAAAACGTATTTAATTGACTTAGTTTGCTCATTTTCATGGATTATATCGAGGGTGGTAGTAAAACTTAGGAAGGTAAAGAATACTGAAAACAGAATATAAAGCTTAGCTTGCAAAACTGGCAAATTCCCTTTTTTGAGTTAACTCAGTGCAGAATTCTAAGAAGACCTATACCAATATAACTGTAGCCAAGTTTAGGTGGCGATGATTGGCCGATTTGTGTTTTCTCCGGAGAATTTTTTAAACTTTGGAAAAAGCTGTATTTTATTAAGCATGCTGACAATTACCCTAAGCGAAAGACCATTTTTTGACGGTAATACTGTCACTAGTGGAGCCCCGGTGATCTCATGGTTAGTTTGCTCGCCACCGAGTCGGATGCTTCGACTGAGTTCGGGTTTGGTACCAACTGATCTAGGGCGGTAGCAGTGATCCCTTGATTGAAGCATAAATGCTGTAGAGTCGCCAATTTCAGTTATTTTACACTTATTTCTTATTTACCTCTTTAACTATCACATGTTATATTTTCATCATGGACACTGACGTTCAAATTAATTAAATAACACCAACATAAGATTGCAAGTGTGCTGTTCAAGCCTTTTATTATAAATGCAACGTATTTTCTCATCACCAATATTTCTTAATTAGCAATCAGCCATCTGCCATCTTAACCTTCAAAAGTCTTCACGATCTTTGTTATTTCCTACCATAGTAGAGAAAAAGAACAAGCAAAATGCCATGCAATAAACAACTTATTTACCTCGAAGGTTTGTTCTTTACGGAAAAATCTCAACCTCGGTCTTGCCGTAATGACCTCGTTATTGCTTGGTCAAGGTCAAGGTCTCGTAAAAACCTACCTCTCGGTTAATAAGTAGTTATTAGCACGATCATTATCATCATTATTGTAGTAATTGTGGTTTTGGCGAATGTAGTTAGAAATGTCATATATTTTGAGACAAAAAAACTCTGAGCAATCGTCTGATGATCCATCATCTAGTGGTCCCTACAATAGACAAGCTGTCGCCACGGATACGCAGCAGTGCTCCCTAAAATGCAATCAAATCCTTAACGCCAACGGCTCGGCCGTGGATGCTGCCATCGCAACCAGCTTAGTAATTTAATATATCATAACGGATAGAACTCTCACGGATCAGTGAATTGAGTGGGTCTGGCTTGTCGGTCGCTTTTCGAGCACACACAACTGGGGTTCATTAAAAAAAGCTGTAAAACCAAACCTAATGTTTCTCTTCTAGAACGATCATCATCATCATCATAATTGTTGTGGTGCTGGTGATTTTGGCACTCATAGCAGGACTCCTGTATCATTTTCTGAGAAAAGAATCCGATCAATCGTCTGACAATCCATCGTCTGACAAACCATCGTCTGACGATCAATCATCTGGTGGTCCCTACAAAAGACAAGCCGTCGCCACGGATGCGAAGCGTTGCTCCCTAATCGGCAATCAAATCCTTAACGCCAACGGCTCAGTCGTGGATGCTGCCATCGCCGCCATGTTCTGCTTGGGGGTTATAAACATGCATTCGTCAGGGATAGGAGGAGGTGGAGTAATGCTGGTGTACAATAGAAGCCTCCAGGAAGCCAGTGTATTCGACTTCAGAGAGACTGCTCCAGCACAAGCACACAAGGACATGTTTAAGGGCAAGGAAAATAAAGCCAAAAAAGGTATTCGTTTTCGCTTTGTATTCAGCGAAGACTTTTTAAAACAAGAAAAACAAATTGTACAGGTGCGTACTGGATTTGACTGATGCAATATCCCGAATTCAGAGAGCCCTGGGTTGAACTTGTATGCAACAACACTGTGACTAATCAGTTGGCCCGCCTTCCACTGGTTGCGATTCTTTAACTAATTTATGTTTGTTAATTTTGTGTGTCCGCAATCGGAATTGTCCTGTTATTGTCCTTATTACACCGATTTGGACTCTTAAATTAAGTGGCTAACATCTCTTGATACGTTTGATAAAACAATTTTGGGTCAGTTGTTTGGACAAAAGATGACCGCTTACATTTTTAAGATTTAAACAAATACTACAAAATCTATCTTCACTTCTTCCTAGGTGGTCTGTCCATTGCCGTGCCTGGCGAGGTACACGGTCATTACGAAGCCTGGAAACGACATGGCCGGTTACCATGGAAACAACTTGTTCAACCTGCCATCGACTTGGCCAGAAACGGATTTAAAATAACACAGGCCGTGCGTGACGCCCTAAAAAACAAAGGAATCCAAAAAGACATCTTAGATGACCCAGGATTGAGGTTAGTTCATATCACCTGCGTTTACCATTAGTAATTGTTAGCTTAGTTACCACGATGAGCTGCTGCGAGGTCTATCTGGAAGTAACTCAAAGAAATGTGTAGTAGTTATCACCACACTCCTTTTATATTTGGATTTCATTCTGTCTGAGAACCAAATTGAGGCATTGAAATTCCCAACAGCAGCTGTCAAAAAGAGTTTTGTCACTGAAAACACACTGATGACGAATCAGTAAAGGCCCAGATTATATATTAATTCCGAAATTGGTAACTATGACAAAAAAATGGTCTTGAATAACATCAAGAGAATAATAACAAGCCGTGCCAAAGTAGGGCAGCACAGCCCCAATGGAAACTGAGTTTTGTTTCTCCGAGAGGGTCGAGGGGAAACAAAACTCACTGTTTTCCTAGGGGGCAGTAATTAAGTGTTTTGTTATACCTCCCAGCTCAAAACTAGAAAAAAAAATGCTTGACTTCGCCGGACGCCTACGTTGACTGTGCCCGCAGTACGAGCAGCAGTCGAAAGGCCGAGCTGTCCTACCGAAACGACACGATAAAGTCTTGAGTTGCTTTGTCTTCTTCTGATGCTTAACTCGAGAATTCTTGGTTCAATATGACGAGGAACAACATAGTTTGTTTTAAATGACAAAACTATTTTCCTACCTGGCGATAGCGATCGAAGGGCGAGTTGCCGAACATTTTTGGCGCCAAATTGAAAGCTTGAAGACACAAAATGTTCTAATGTCCCCTTTGTTAATCTGATATGCTTTTACAACGATAAATCCTTTTTCCTGAGTAGAGAATGCCTCCTCTAGTGAGAAACGCTGCTCGACTTCAATGGCTCAGATTTGATATCAGGCCGACTGGCACACACATTTGCTGCGGTTTCAAGGTGCACGAACTGAACACGTGCAAGTCGCTAGTTCTAGTGGTTGTTTCCCTTGTTTTGTTTTTTGTTTTGTTTTTTTTCAGTGTGTCGATTTACGTTGAATTTAGATTTACATTGAAGTTTAAATTTGAGCTAAAATTTGTGATTATTAATGGCCGAAATAGAGTTGTATAGTTCTTATTTTTTCAATTTCCGCCGCGTATCAGCTCTTCAGGACGAATATTTTTTTTGTCCAGGCGCAAAGTTAATTTTAAACTGAAACAAGACAGCTAAGCCCTTTTCAGTGCTGTCACAACCATAATAAACACAATTCTCAGAGAACGTCACGAAAGGAAACACTTGTGTGGTTACTTAATTCGCCCTCTCTTGGCTAGTCATTTCATAAATCAGTTATTACTGTTATTTTTAACATGATTTCAGAGAACTGCTCCTTGATGACAACAATAAATTTCTTGAAGAGGGAGCGAAAATCAAGAACGAAAAGTATGCAAAGACCCTGGAACAAGTGCAAAACGACCCTGAATCCTTTTACAATGGAACGCTGGCCAAAGATATTGCGGAAGACATAAAGAGAGTCAATGGCAACGTGACTGTGGACGATCTGAGAAATTACACGTCTATCAGCAGCAGAAAGCCCTACAAGGGTGAACTTTCGGGAATGAATATGTACCTCACCCCACCCCCCACAAGCGGTGCTGTTTTAGCACTAATCTTAAACATTTTAAAAGGTGGGTGATGTTCTCCAAACATCTATTTTTTACTTTGGTTACTGCCTTCAAGATTCGGAAGAGGCCGTAAACATCAAGAGTCACAGCCAAGTAGAACAGTGGGACGGTGTTTCCTGGAACGACGAAGCGTAGAGCCAAATTCTTGGTTAGCCTGAAATTTCAGAAAACGCCTTAGCCTTGTACCCATCGTTAAGATCTGATGAAGGGTTATTACCAAACACTAACTTTTTTTGTCGTAAAATATTTGACATTTCAGGATACAATCTGAAGTCACCATTTGGTAATGACGTGAATTCCTCAGTGCTGACGTATCACCGCATCATTGAAGCTTTTAAGTTCAGTTATGCATTGCGCAGTTGGCTTGGAGATCCAGACTTTAATTCACAAATAGACAAGGTGAGTTTACAAAACAGTATTCAGATTGAAATCGCGTTACGTCGTGTGAGGGATTTTTCACCAAAAGCTCAATTTACTCCCCTCTCAAGACAAATTTGACTTTTGACTAGAGTTAATTCCTTTTTGTCGTCGTATCTCGACAAAAATCCGCGCACGGTGTAGGGTCACTGGTGATGAGTTTTGCCTTTGTTATCGGTTTTGCACCTACATAAGAAACAACCAATCAATCGCATTACACCGTTATTCGAAAACATCTTCATCTTCATTACATCTTCAGGATGGGTCCTTTTAAAAACCTCTTTCACAAATCGCGAGCGAGACGTCAACTTGTTTCAAAAAGAGGCTGATGACTGGAAATCTTTTTTTATGGAAATTCCATAGGCAACGAGCTCAACATTTCTACGACATTTCGGCCTCGACAACTATCACCTCGTAGTAAAATCTTCAGCTCATAAACTAATTTTTAATTACCGAGTAATGACTTAAGATCGTGTACAAAATGGTTTTCAAAAGGCTTCTTTCTTTCCAAAGTTTCGAGCAAGATTCATCAACCTTATACTGGATAAGCAAACTTCTGAGAAGAGGAATAGGAAATTCACAGTTAGTCGCAATTGTTAAATAAAAGTGTTCAGCACGCGTGCACAACGGCAGGTCCAATTGACCATTCAGTTTACGCGATAAAAGTAAGTCAAACAATCACTCTCGATTTGTGAGGTTATGGCTGATTTGGCCTACATTGAAATCTGTAGCCCATAATCTAATTTAGAAATAATAATTAACTGCCTAACCAATCAAATTGCAAGTTATTGAACTGTCATCCGGTGGGTTGTGCGAACAAGTTACAGAGTGACATACCTTTTACAGTCCATCAGAGAGTCTAGTCTTTTTTACAATGATACTCTCTAAAAGGTTCAACAATGTTTCACCACAGGTTGCTAAGGAGATGTTAAACCAAACAACTGGCGACCGGTTACGTCACAAAATATGGGATAACATGACTCACGATAACGTATCATATTACACGGAATCATTCTCAGATGCTGATTACGGCACCACACACCTGGCTGTTTTGGCGCCAAATGGTGACGCGGTTTCCGTAACAAGCACAATCAATATGAGGTATGATTGGAATTTCTTGTAAGTTATAAAATATGTGAGGCAATTTCGGGCTATTTTATAGTTTCAGCCCGAAATTGCCCCACCTTCACATTGGATTACATTGTAATGCAAATGAGAAAAGTTAACTGTTAAAAAAGCTTTTGTCATTTGACTAAAAAACTTTGTTTTTTACTCATTGATGGCTGATAAAATTTTCTTTTTGACCTCCACTCACAACCTTTGGCTATTAAAACTTTGTTTGTTAGCCTGTAACTTAACGTGAGTTAATTCTCCCAGCATCATTAAGTACTTCCAGTTGCCAAGCAACCTTTCTGATGAAAATCGCAGGCTCAATCTTGATTTTGGACAAACCGGTTTGTTAATAGACGTTTGGATTTTAATCAGTTACCGATATTTCTTGACAGATTTGGATCCAGATATCGATCCAATGTTACAGGAATCATCTACAATAACGAGATGGCGGATTTTGACATTCCCGGTCACAACATAGTGGATGGTATTTCTCCATCTCCTTTTAACTTTCCGGAGCCAAATAAGCGACCTTTCTCGTCCATATCTCCTGCCATTTTGACCGACGATGACGGCCGAGTGCAGCTTGTTATCGGAGCCTCTGGCGGGAAAATGATCACCACCGCTGTGTCACTGGTATGTTAGGCTTTTGCATCACAGAAAAAAAAAGCTCCGAAGGCCAAATGATTTTATGCGTATAACGTAAAACCTTAATTGGTTTTAGGACCGAGGAATTTATGCTAGCACATTTTTTTTTCATTTTTAGTTTTAGTTTTTTGAGAGGGTGATTTTAACTAGGACAACTCTGTTTTTGAATCAAGTTGATGGAAGAGAAGAGAAAGTGTTTTAGCAGTTTTGTCTTTGGTTCGCGACATATACATGTATATACATGTACAGTTATCTCCTAACTAGCTATCTCCTAACTAGGTATCTCCTAACTAGCTATCTCCTAACTAGCTATCTCCTAACTAGCTATCTCCTAACTAGCTATCTCCTAACTAGGTATCTCCTAACTAGCTATCTCCTAACTAGCTATCTCCTAACTAGCTATCTCCTAACTAGCTATCTCCTAACTAGGTATCTCCGAACTAGGTACGTCCGAACTAGCTATCTCCTAACTAGGTATCTCATAACTAGGTATCTCCTAGGTATCTCCTGACTAGGTGTCTCCTAACTAGGTATCTCCTAACTAGGTATCTCCTAACTAGCTATCTCCTGACTAACTATCTCCTAACTAGCTATCTCCTAACTAGGTATCTCCTAACTAGGTATCTCCTAACTAGGTATCTCCGAACTAGAATTCGCCTCGGTGGTTGACATATCTCATTGAAGAGAGCTTTTTCAATGACAACAAAGGAATCCTTCATGAACCCTTTTTGTTCTTATTCTTTTTTTTCCCTTTTTTGTGGGAAGGGAAGAGGAAGTGTCTTCTCAACTGCTAAATGGAACATTTTTTTTTCTTCTGGGAAATACATAACCCAGGAACATTTAGGAATGATTGTTTTCGAAAACATGGAATAGACCATTTTACAGTTATTCTGTCAGTGACCTGGCCAGTTCTGAATGGCAGTGAGGCTGGAGATGACCTTGTTTTGATACAGACCTGGATGCTTTTGTTGTGTAAATCAAGTTTTCTTATGTCAACTAGTTGAAATTTAAATGAAAAAGCAGAGAGGTCTGTATCAAAGCAAGGTCACCTCCAGCCTCGCTTGCATTCCAAGGCCAGGTAACTGAGCACACAACTTTAAAATGGGCTTTTGAAATTTCTGTCGGTTTTGCACTTGCAAGAAAAAATCGCTTACCGCAATTGGACATTTCGCCTCAGTGCAAATCTTCCGGGCAGCACCTTCCAGCAAAAGTTTTTGAGACGGAACTGAACTTATCTTTTCAATAAATCAACGAATCAACTACTTTTTCCCGTGACCGTGTCGATCGTCTCTTTTTGATCACCTACTCCTTTGGTATACACTAAAACAGCCATTACTCTAGTTGTTAGTGGCTAGTGGTGAATATTTAACTCACCGTTTCGTTTGTTTTTCACTTACACAGGTGTTAATGAACAAGCTGTGGTTTAACCAATCGTTATCTGAGGCGGTGGACGAGCCTCGACTGCATACTCAACTGGTGCCAGACCAGAATGTGTCTTACAGTTCTAACGAGAAATATACCATGAAAAACGAAATAAGAAAAGGCTTGAAAAAACTTGGACACGTCGTAACTGCCATTGAACGCTTTGCGGTTGTGCAGGCAATATTCCGAGACCCTGAAAAAGGAATATACGCCAAGTCAGACCCGAGGAAACATGGAGCACCCGCGGGACAATAGAACACTTGTCCCGAACACACGCGCAGGGTGATTAGCCTCACACCATATAACCAACTTAACTAAGCATAGAAACTAGACCTTTTTAAAAGCACCTTGCCTTTTTCAAACTCAGGGCCATTTTGTAACTCTTACCTTGACAGAAATTTTAATCAATATGTAAATAATTTCTTGTAGTTAGCACTAACTACTAAACGTTATTGCTGAAGATTTATATTTGCTTTTCATATCGATTTCAGACGCTGTAATGTTGGTTCACTGCCATCGACTCTGCTTAGCTTTGAAACATAACTTTGCATAGAACGAGAGCGTACAGCTTGTAGATACAGCAAATACAGTCTAAGGCCTATTAAGCGGCCTCCTATTAAACGTACACCCCTGAATTAGGTAGCCATTAATAATCACATACTCGATGCGGGGTTTTCTATTGATTTTACCTCTATTAAGCGGCCAGCCCTTTTTAAACGGCCATGATCCATTTTCCCGAGGGTGACCGTTTAATAAGAGTTGAACTGTATAATGTTTTCATTAATCTTTCCTGCATGTCTTAGTTTCCAATAAAACTGCAATGTAATCCATAATAGTCTTGATATCTATCATTTGGCTATATCGTTCTCAAACTCACAGATAATTCATCAAGTTAAAACTAACTAAGGGAATCACAACCGTGAAGGAGGTTTGGATACCCGGTCCTTATCAGTATAGATTTTGACGATTTTACTTCTCTGTTTACTCCTTAGTTTTTGTTTCGACTGAGAAGATATATCAAACACTCGAGACAGTGTTTCATCGTCTATCCAAACACCTCGAATTTCGTCAAGAATACTTCGCTGCGCGTCGTTTTTTCGACTCACTTCTCGGTGTTTGAATATCCTGATGAAACACTGTTACTTATGTTCTTCCCAAATGTTCTCCCAAAAAGCCTCTTACCCAGGCCACCCTAGACGATAAACAAAACCACTTCCTTAGGGTTGGTCCAGTCCAAATGAGTGTGCAACTCAAGAGAAATCGTGGATGTTAAGTTTAAACGCGCTTTTTTGAGACGTCTATTTAGGAAATAAGGCCCAACGTTTTTAAACTTTAGTTGAGTAAGCTTAAAAACATTAAGAATGTGTATTGCAGAGGTAGATCAATCCCTGGTTGCCAGACATTAGCCATCAAGATTTCTGACTTTTACCTGATAAAAATAAAATTTCCCTGACCAGGTAAATACAAAATGGCGGATATAGTCATGGCCTCCAGCAAGCCTCCCCTTAGGAGAGTGACAGTTCACCTTCTTCATTAAGAAAAAAATAAAGCTGAGCCGACAGTGGCCAAAAAATATTTATTTCTCCCTAAACCGTATATACTGAATCAGGGGTGATTTATAATTTCAATATTCACTTTTTCTTCAAAATGGGGAGGCGCGGTGGTCTTATGGTTTGCCACTCCTCTACGGAAAAAGGTGTTTGGATTCGAGCCCTGGCCAAGGACATTGTGTTGTGTTCTTGGGCAAGACACTTGACTCTCACAGTACCTCTCTCCACCCTCATGTAATGGATACTGACAAACGTAAAGCTGGGGATAACCCTGTGATGGACTAGCATCCCAACCAGGGTGGGGGTGGGGGGGGGGGGGAGAAATACTCTTCATGCTACAGAAACCGGACTTTTTTTCAAAACGGTCAATATTTACCCGACTCGAAATAAAACTCCCGGAACTTTTTCCTTGAAGAATATTTCCAGACCACTTCCTGAGTTACGAACTTACGAACTAAAACTCTGAAAACTGAGAAAGGAGCCGAGTGAGATAGTCATGATTTTGTGAATAACAATGTGATATTTTGAAAATCTTTTTTCAGCTCTTCTTGTTATATGTTGAGGAGCCTACATGTATGAGTCATACATATCATACTATGGCCAACTCATTTCCTATCAGAAGTACTTGTCGCTTCACTGGCGCTACGAAACCTAACCGACGTTAATTAAGACTGACTTGAATCCAGTGAAAACCCAAGGTTCGGGTACAATCCTTAGCTTGGTTCGTCTCTGATGGGAGGTCTGCAAACGAAAAAAATGAATACACAAGCAACACTAATGGTAACTTTAATTCTATATGATGACAGATGCCAACTAGCAAACGGTTTTCCCATAGTGAAAGGGAAAAATACATGAGAAAAAACTGAGAATAACAAAATTTAAATATATCTACATATTATATAAAAGATTTCCGTGTGGTTCTTAATGTTTTTGTTTAAATTGTCTTTTTAATTAATGATCGTATGGTGCCATAATTTTTATAAACATCCAACAATTTGACGTTGAATAATCTGCGTTAAAATTTCTCTTGAAAATCTGTCATCTAGCAAAAACGATGCTGCAAGGGTTTTAAATGTCATTAACTGTCTGTTTATATGCTCTTAGCGTACGAGCTAAGTGTGTTGGCTCTCAGTATGTCATCGACCAGACTGTCAATCGACGCTGCACCAATGAGTTTATTGAAGAACACGTGCTCAAGGACTTGGGGGTCCACTGCCCCCAGAGAGGTTAGTTTGATGAGCAGCTGCCCAAAGCGATTGGAAGTCTCCGGTCGATGCAAGCGAACATACTCCTCTAAAGCATTTCGAGTCTTGTTCTGAACAGCTTGGATCTGAACAGAGTCTGATAACTGGTCGTTATCTGTTGAAACGATAAGAAGAAACCAGGTCAATACACACAGTTATTGCATGGCGTCTAATGCCGTCCCAAAATGTTAGCGCACGCACGCACTTGAAGCAGTGAAAGGTCTGTCATGACAGATCACGCAACTTAAAAATAACTAAACAATATTTCCTTTTCCTTTAAACGATGTTAAAACTGGTATTGCTGTCTGATGCTGTAGTTTAGAATCTAACTGAAGTTACTCGACCACAAGCTTTCTGGGCGGAATTAACCCTTACACCCACAGAGCGAAACATCAGGTTAATATACTTGCTTATGTGTGAAATGGGACTAGATAAACCCTAGTTTATAAATTACAAATTGAAACCGTGGCTATCAAGCAGTTCTTTTTAGGATCTGTTTACGGTGCTGTTCAAGCTGGTTCTAAGTGCCTTGTCTGCGAAATAAACTACAGCATGTGACCATTCAAATGAATGTCACTGAGGCCTTTTATACCTTATTGCTTATTGTGTTGTACTAGAAACTTCTAACTTCTTAGACTGTGGCTAAAACCCAAGTGCTTGGCTATTCAGGTGAAAGCTATTGAGCAGTTCTTTCATGTGGTACTGTTTCTTTATGCTGTATCAGATGCTTCTACCTTTTAAGTGTATGAATAAAAAAGACAGTGCCACTACTTAAACGAAAGCCATCGACTTGAGCAGTACTGTTTCGTTTTCGTTAATGTTTCAGAGGTGTTCCTTGGAACAAAAGAAATAAACTAAAGCAGCCGATTCAGATTGTCAATTCAGCGCAGCGAAGGAAATCAGTAAATTCAGTGGTTATGACACTTCCTCCAAATTTTGGCAAACTTTGGAGTAAGCGTCATAAACACTGAATTTATTTTTACTGTCATGATTGCTTTGTACGACAACCTGAACGAAAGAAATTGCCTTGCTTTTGCACAAGTCTGTAACTTTGTTTCAAAGACGAGGTTTGAGCGAAATTGAAATTATCTACACTTAAAGAAATGGGTATATATGGACAGAAAATGGGCGCTGAATTCCGCGAACCGCTTCAAGATCAGTAATATAAGTTGGCGGTACAATGCGAAACGACGAAACGAAATCGCAAATTAAATGTGCACGGAATAGGTAGAGTGAGATACTTCTCTGAGAAGAGTGAGTCGAGGTTAATGTGTTTTCGATTGGCGAATTTTCAGTGAATACTGTGCAAAAAAAACGTGCTTATAACTATCTCAGACGAGCGCGTTAGCGGTTAGCAATTAGTTCTTATTTCGATATACATACAAAAACACAGATTACAATCAACTTTTCATTCATATTAGAAATACAACGATAAAAATTCACTTTAAAAATAGATGTCCTTGCTAAATTTTAGGAGAATTAAGTATATTTCGGTGTTATTTTGTCAAGGTGGTCCGAGTTCCCTTTGGCTTTAAATTAACATGACGTTAGAGACCGGCAAGAAACTTGATATGCAATTTGCAGTGACTTGCCATATGTTACTGTCCACAACGTTTATCAGATAGCGGAGTTTTCCTTTGTCATCTTTATTCGCAAAGATGAATTTTGTTTTAAGAAATATTGGCGTTATTTTGAATTACGCTAATAAAAGTTCAATAACATAAATGGTTCTGAGAATATAAAAATTTTTCCCTTCGCGGTCTTCAAAACAAACTAAAAAACCTTTATAAAAAAATTATCCTACATTCTAAGAAAAACTGTCTCCACTTCAATTATAGAATTGTCTCATATAGGGGTTTTGACGAAGTAAAAGCTTCTGAGAGAGAAAGCAGGACTTTAAAATAAACGCAAGGGGATTGATATAATAGTATGCAACGAAATTAGGTGGACTCATTAAATCAACATGTTTACTATAATTATGCTTTTAAGCAATTGACAATCGAGAGTTAACTCAAAGACGAAGTTATTTATAAAAAGTATTCTTGATGGGTGTTCTTGTAAGAGCATATGTAGGGTTAGTTTGCGACATCTTCGCGATACAATACATCTTTAAAAGGCAACTCGCTCGTGACATTGCGGGATAGATATAAACAAGAAATTTTAAAATTAACATTACAAGCGATGATCAATGATGTCTTCAAAACAAAAGTTGTTCAATGTTTCGACGCATCGAGTATCATCATTAAAAATGAAAAATCGTAAATGTCACAGTCGGGAAAGAGTTGAGATCTGAATGTCATTAGATAGCATGGCAACCATTAAAAACTATGAAAGTAACGATATTCCATTCTTGATAATTATGCTCAAAACGAAGAACTATGTTATTTTTAATATTTATTGTATGCTTTTTAACGAGCAACTGACCATCCGAGGGACTTATTGTAATGCACAAACTCAGCGTTAAAAAGCAGATCACTTATTAAGTGTCAAGAGAAATTTGAAAACAAAATCAAAATAAGGAAATAAGATATAGGGTGAAATGAATCGAAAAGCAATCTTGAAGCAGGATTTACTCGGTAAGAACCAACAGTTGTTTGAAGACTGGTGTTAAAACAACATTATGATTAGGAAAGGAGCGCTGATGAAAAACATTTAGAGCGCAGCTTCGAATAACTCCGAGTTGTAAAATTACAAACGTTTTCAATGTCATTCGAAAATGAATGAAAGCACCTTAGTCTCACAAGACATGCATACAGGCATAGGGAAAATGAATACAAATTCTTCTTATGCAGCAATTCATTTGTAGCTCGAATAATGCGTTTGTTGTTATGTAGTTCTGTAGTTGTGAGAATTTAGCAGGATATTAAAACAATGCCACAAATTTGAAGGTGATTATTTTAGTATTCTCCCCACTATTTGCTTCACATTATAACGAATTTAAATGAGAAAATAGAACTCCATCACATTCGAATGAAAGGAAGGTTTTAACAGGCCGGGAATTATACTATGTTTGAAGAAAATTAAAAAGACTTCTACTGAGCTAAAATGTTGGCCGAAACTAATTTGCCAAAATTAAGTCAGGAAAGGAAACTCGTTCCTTAAAATTTCTGTATAATTTAAAAAACAGCTTAAATCATTAAAAATGCTTTGAATATGGTTTGTCAAGGGTATCGGCAAGGGTGTGCTTTAATGTATATTTAAATTATACTATTGGTAATAACTGTGATCTTTTCTTTGATTGTAATTCATAGTAATATAAATTGATAGTACTGGGCATAAAACAGAATTATCTGCTTGCAAGACAAACTGAGAGCATAAAGTTTCCCCATTCTGTTTATATCTGCAGAGTTGGCGGCAAATCGAAATTTACATTTCTGAAGTTCGTTCTTAATTTTTTTTGTCGATGAAAGGTAAAAAACGCTGAGGAAGCACTTTGCGAGGTTAGCCTCTTTGCAATCTCGATCAGGCATCAGAGATCGAACAACAGAAAGCACACGTGCGTTACAAAAAGCCGCGAAACGTTCGCGCTCCAATATCGCGCGACAAAACTGTTTCAATGTGGAAAATAGAGCCAGTCTGACATCTCTGTAGGAAAATTCGCTTAACGAACATGCAATTCATAACTTAAGAAATACAATTCAAAACATGGAAAGAACTAGATACCAAATATTTAAATAATCACAGCCTTAAAATAATTTATATTAAAGACATTTTCCTCATGGTGCCGACTTCAATTAGATTTCAATTGAACTCGTTTTCATAAACAAAAGTAACTACTGGAAAAAATGATTATTTATTCGCGGAAATTCGGCGACATTTTAATAAAAAGAGTAATCAAAATGCCTTTAAAAACACTTTTATTTACACTTAAACTAAGTTTATAGCCCGGCCGCAGCCGGACTAAAATTGTCACTGATGCAATATCAGAATAAACGCTTCTAAAATAATGATTTTTTGAATGTAGGGCCTCTTCCGGGAACTTGTAATGAATAACAAAATTCCAAATATTTACCGAGGCTAAAGGTTTTCTTGCTAGTAGCTACGGGCTTGGTTACCACGGCAAAATGTTGACTTTCGCTCAAAGCTAAAAGACTGTGATTGTACAAATAAAAATCATGAAATCCTTCCTTCAGGCTGCACCTGGGTTTAAAATGCAGCATAAATAATAATCATTTTTGTTCATTTGCGGAAAACGTTGTGCATCTTTTTCATTTCCGCAACAAATCGATTAATTCGTCATTTTTAACTCGCCATCCGGAAGGGTTCTGTCGCGGCAGTGTCAAAGACCATCTCACCTGATTAGGCTTTGACTGAATAAACATATATTAATAACTAAAACTTCAAAACTCTCTTTTAATAAATTTGTAAGCAAATCAGTCCATCAAAAAGCCTCGCTAATCCAGATCTTAAGAATATTTCTCCTAAGAATCGAAATTAGTAATGGCCCAACGAAATGACAAATCAATTTCGATCGAAAAGTCGGAATATTGAAAAATCGCAACACACTTCCGGGTAGAAGATTTTTGGCGATAAAATAAATACCTTTTCCTTGTAGAGATTTGATATTCCGGTTTTTTTTTCGTATCAGTGTGGCAAAAGACACTCGGTGCTGTTAATTTACAAATTCATGGCGATGGCCTTGAGCAACGAAGAGATTAAGGAAGGCTTTGAGAATTAATTCTGACCACTTCATCAAGCTTTTGCTGCGAACCGAGAAAGAGGCGTCCTTCGAAGATTGCCGCGGCGGTAACAAAAAGAGAGAATCGCACACTGATACATTTTCCGATATTGTATTCAAGCGCAATATCTCATACATTTTTGGATCCGCTGTTTACATTTTCGTTTGTGTTTTATGTTCTTCGCCATTGGGTGAACAAAATGCGCAATAGCAGGGTCATTACAGTAACCCAAACGGAAGGAGGTCATGGCGAATTAAGATTACTTTTTTACTTTAAGAGAGAGGTGTTCGGGGCTATCCAATGATTAAAAAAATCACGAGATTTTTATAACGCTTTGTTTTTTATCACTGTTTTTTTCGCACAAACCGAAGAAAAAGCATAATTTAAATTTGCAAAAATGAGAGAAGCGGTTTCACGACAATTTGCGCGATGCTCGATTGTGTAAGAATTATTCTTACCTGGGTTAAAAAGAACCAGCGCCTTCAAAAGAGTAAACTCGGCTCTGTTCAAACCCAGCTGTACAAGTTTGAAAACAACCTCATTCAGCTTTCCTATGTTGTGAAGAACTCTATCCAGATGTTCGCTCGGAGTTTTCTCCATAACATCAGCGACAAGAGGCGCCAATTCGAACGGCATGGCCCACTGCACGAGGTTAATGACAAAAATTTTACACCAGTTTTCCTGCAAGAGCGTCACTTGATCAAAATGAGACAAGTCTGCGAAGTGACGCACGTTCTTCGCCCAGTGAATGGACATAAACAACAGTCGGGCTGCGATTTCTGTTGTGTTTTCCGCCGGTAGTTTTTGAACACCACTGGCGCTGTCGCTGCCAGTGGTGGTGTTTTCTTCTCGAGTCGACCTTGCATCGTTTCTCGTCTGCGGTGTTTGATAGGGCTCGACAGCCTGCAGATGATAGACGAAATCAGACAAGGAAACGAACTCTGCCTCTCTTCGCATTTCACCTTTTAACTGTTGCCTGCGGTGCCGCTTTCTGCTTTTCTCAAAATCCTGTGCTCTGGTTTGTTGTACAGCTGAGAAACACAACAAGATAACATTCTCCATTTGACAAACAACAACTCCGGGGTAAAATAATTCTAGCGGAACTAAAATCTAAGAATTAGACCATGCCTGCAACAAAAGCAATATTTGCTTTATTTGAGAACGGGAAATTTTTGTCTCTAACGAAGGTTTAATTAGGCCGAAGGTAAATATTTTAACACGAAAGTAAAGTCATTATTGTCAAAGAACTGAACTGAAAAGGTGGCAAATTTTGTAGGGAATTGCTCTTGCTTGTTTAAACAATATTCCTTTTTCCATGTTAAGAGATAAAAGCACCATTTGATTAAAATTAGTAAAAAAAAAAGTGTCATCTAGATAAAAACCGAGCAAATCACTTCGGCAGCGACTTCTAAATAATCGATTTAGTAGCGACTTTCCAACCCAATTGAGGTTATTTATTTTTATAGCTAGTTACTTTGTGTTAGATTGGAAAAATTTTCCTAGCATAAGAACGCAAAGTTGTATTTTCCAACTGCGTGCAATCGCACAGCAAACAATACGATAATAAACCATGTTTTGTTGCTCACCTTCCCTTTTCATGCCCACCGTTAGACATTTTCTCATTCTGCAATACTGGCAGCTATTTCGAAAGCGCTTATTTACAGGGCAACACCCAGCCACTCTACAAGTGTAGTAGAGACTTTTCTTGATGCTTCGCTTGAAGAACAACTTGCATCCTTCGCAGGTACTTGCACCGTAATGTCTGCCTGTGGAATGGTCGCCGCACACGGCGCAAATTTCCATGTCCGGGTCTTCTTCCCCCGCCTCTAGCGCTATTCTACCCTCTGCAAGACCGAGATGAGTGATTTTGAAGGTGCGAGCAATGACCTCGAGGGTCTATTAAGCTCGCTTAGAATTTATACGTGTACTATATATGTACTTGTGTGGAAAGCCAGTTTAAGCCACATGTCAAGAATCATGAATGATTGATTAGCAGGGCGAATGATTAACATTGAAACGTGCCTTGTGCTCGATTTTATTATTTTCATTTCTTTAGCGCTGTTTTTCTTTTCGTTGTATCTGTTGAATATTTATGCCGTGTCGCTCGCCCAAAACAAAGCCTGCTTTGAAACATAAGGAAACAGCTTTTAAATATAATACGGTCTAATGTGGTCGGTTTTACGACTTTCGCGGAACAGTAATGAGGTTTGCTGGTTAAATTCTCTTCCTTTCTATAATTTATGACTTCTGACATCAAGGGGTCTTTAACCTATCCTCTTCCAATTTAACAAGCTATGCTGAACTTGTTTATTTTGGTTTTCAAGTAACATGTAATTCCTTACACGCTGAGAGCAAAGGATTAGCACTTTCAGTGAACTTCACGGCGAAACAATATTGACAGATGTGGCTTTCGCACGCTTTTTAAACAAAATGTTTCGATAAGAAACAGCCTTCCGTTTAAACAAGTGGATTCACAATTCGCTCACAGAATACTTAAATCGGCCTTTTTCAAGTTATGATACACACTTGATTTAAAGGCTATTGAGAAAAGCGATTTATTGCTAAAGAAAAAAAGAACGTGCTTCCTGCAACGTCCTGAAAACGTCACTTGGATCAAAAATTATAAAACAGAGCCATTAAAAGAGGCCCAAACCAGATATTAACATTACCATAGGTGTTTTCATGGTAAATGAGAATTGTAATATACAGTAATCGTCTGAAAATTTCACGGCTCAAAAGGTTAAATTGTTTGAATTTAATTTGCGATTTTCGCGCATCGAAGAAAAGAAAACATTAAAATAAGTTTCGTAATTTTCGCACGCTTTAAGTTTCAGAAAATACGAGTGATATTTTTACGAGATAATACATGACATTCCGGATATCAAGATGGTGTAAGTTGTAGGCGGCAATAAGGCAATCAAGGAAAAGTCACGATCAAGGCATCAAGGTGTATGTCACTCGATAACAAAGGCCTTCCTTTTGGTTAAGAGGAAGCCGCCTTTTTTCTCTATTACTGTTTATCGTTAAATTTCCATACCAATCTATGGCATCATTTAGCATGAGAGCTGGAAGGAAATATATCGGTTTATAGGGTCAGATACGTAAAACAACAACAACCCGTGTTTAATTAACCACCAATCAATTTCCACCTCACGAAATTTTAATTCGCTTTTAAACTGACATTTGCTCTTCAAAGACCCACATAACGAGAACAAATACGTTTTTAAAGAAACGGCGAAGCGATAATCAGTTCAAATCTTCAGAAGAAAGACCAACTTGAGCGAAGATCTGAAAATAAAACGAGGGCTCTTGAGCGCGTTGTAGGCAAATACTTCGATTGAATTGGATTTAAACGGTAAATACGCGTCGATTTCAAATTAAAATGCCGCCAGAGGGTATTTCACTTTCTTTCTCCAAAATTCGCGGGAAAGTTTTCGCTATCAAACAGCTGTGCTGTGTTTTCCTATACTATTGACTTTCTTCAAAAGATTCTTGTGAAAGAAATACAAGTTATTATAAAGAAAGAGCGTTTTAACAGCGCTGAGAGTTTTCACTTTGTTTCACTCGCTCCAAAACGTTTATTGTTGCAATTTTCTATTTTAATCTCGCATTGACTGACCGTGTCGCAAGTGTCTTTGAAATAGTATTGAAATGTCGAGCTGTCTTTATTTACGTTGACATCATTTCCAAAAAAGTCAGTTTGGCAGACAGAAAGATTGAAGGTGCAATTAAATCGCTATTAGGCTGCACTCTTGTCTTATTTTTTTTCGTCATTTATTCAATACAGGAGTAACAGAAAGACAGGAAAATTCGACCAGCTGCAACAAGATGTTCGATTAAAAAGCCAAAGAAAAAGTGACTATTATGTTTTGTTGATTCCAGTATTACCCAAGATAAGATTTTTAAAAAACTAGCAGTTTTTGTCCGCTTTTAAGGTTAACGAAGTTTTCAATCGCATAAATGGTTCACCCTAACTGGTCTTTTCAGCCTGCTGAGTGAAAAATAGGACGCGAATTAAACGTCATTTAAATTAAAACAGCCCATAAAAAAACCGAAGGTTTGCGCGGTGTCTTACGCAGCATGTCCCAGCTTGAGTCGGCAAAAGTTATTAACAAGCTTAGTTATCAAAAATTCAAACAAACTTTAAATAAACTTCAATTTTATAGGTCCATCATCAACCTGTTTTTGTTCTTCTGTTCGCCCTGCGTTATCGCGAACTATTACAACAAATCGAAATATGTCAGTAAACCGAACGCTTTTCTCGAAAAAGCTGCTACTGCTGTGACTATTAAAAATATCAAGGCAAAAGAAATAAATTAAAAAAAAAAACGGTTAAAGCATAAATGGTATTTGTACTTTTGTTGAAAACCGTGTTCGAAAGAAAAGAAACAACATTTTTTGAGAACATTTACAAATTAAATAAGGTGAATAAGGAATACAAAGTTAAGAAAATTACGTTTACCCAACATTTCCTAGAACAAAAAAGTAAGATAATAAATTACGCGCTAAACTGAGCCTTGTTTTAGCTCTGTAGCCACTAAAAACAATAAAATTGCACAAGATATAAGAGTGATCTATCCGTGCAACTGATCTTACGGACATTCGCGCTATTTGTTTCTGCGCATCCTTACTGCGCACGTAAGCCAAGACGCAACGTCATAGCGAGCGCGCATCGGGAAGAAAATTAAATATAAAGAAGATATCACATGGCTGCGTGGAGATGCGAAATTCCTCTTCGATAGTTTAAAAATGTTTCGAGAGTGAACGCAGCGAACGAGTGAGAAGAGAAATTTCACATCTCCAAGCGACCATATAATTTTATTTTTATATTATATAAAATTATCTTACTACATAATGACAGAGGGGGATTTTCCAAAGATTTCCGACTTTTCAAAAGTTGTCTTGTAGTTAAAAATTAAATTCCTTTGTCTCTTAGCCCTTATTAGTGTTAGAAGACAAAGGAAATCGAAAATCCAACTAGGTTAAAATTATTTTTACCTGAATTTAATTTTTAACTACAACAGTTGTCCGAAGGCCAGACGAACGTTTCCGATAATTTTTCGCAAATTTCCGAAGAGAGAAGAAAGTGTCGCTTAGCTTAAAAGTTTTCGGCCGAAGTAAACGTTTCGCCGAAAATGATGGCTGAAAACAGCACATTTGGTAAATTTTCTGCCGTATAAACTCAACAAAAAAGGCCCAAGTCAACCTACAAACAAGAAAAAGCTACATAATGCAACAATTAATTCAACTACAAGAGTTTAATTGACTGAAAAGAACTGTAAATGCACAAGAAAAGCGAATGAAAGAAGAAGGCAGCAAAATCTACTGGAAATTCTAAATCCGAAACAATTTCGTTCAGAAAGCGAAAACAGATTTTCAGTATAAAATTAAGCGTGGCACTTCTGTAAAATTTGTTACCATAAATTTCGATCTTGTCCATCGCTCTTGTCCAAGTCTTTCAGTAATGACCGCCGCGTGTGACTGGCACGAGGCGTACAATTTCAGGGCTATCCTTTCGAATATTCCCGTTAATCTTTCTCATGGGTCAGAGTATTTAAAGGAAATTGTGCGAGGAATATTTTTGAAAAAATTCTGTCTCACTATCTTTGCTGACATGCCTCATTCGACTATAAAAGTCAACAATGCGCGACAAATATTTTCCCGCCTTTTTTAAACCTCACTTCGTTTAGCTCCTCCTGAATTGGCCACATTATCCTAAAAGCTGAACATGCTTTAATCTCTTCTAGATCACTGTTTTTATTCCGTCTCTTAAAATCTTAAACACATATACTCTCTTAAACACATATATCAGACAGAAAAAACTCTTAATTCGCTTTTCAATTTTTTTCTTTTTATTCGATAATCAAGATCTAGAGTTAGTCGCACTGAATGGGTTTAGTGTCCCAGTCAATGAAACACACGCGATCCACTATCATATACGGGTTATTTGACCAAGCGTGAGGTCAAGATGGCTGGATTTGGCCAAGTTCTCTTTTGTGTGCATAAAAAAGTAAAAAAAAATTGAGGTCAATATCTAGTTTTTATTTGGAAATAGAACCTTATTTTCCTGCGGGACACGGCGGGTAATCCCGAGCGGGCAAGATACCGCCATCTTGCCCGCTCGGGTAGCCGCTCACAGAGCTAGCCATAAATAATGGTTTATAGCGTAAAAATGCATATGGCTGTCTTTTTATGACAAAAACAAACTCAAGCTTGAAGAAATCCTGAGTTAAAGTGACTTTCTTAAAAATCTTCTGAGCTGGAGATATCAATGCTATCTTTGCTAAAGAACGGATGGCTGGCCGAACTTGAAAGTAACTAAGACATGTTCAATAAATACTGTGCAAAAATAAAACTCACTTCGATCACAGTTGGATAGCAATAGAACATCGCAACAGAAAGGGCTAAAACCGTTATAAGGCGGAGTGGTTTTAAACACTAAGAAAAGAGCGCCGTACAGAAAATGCAACCCCTTATTGCCTGAAAAAACTATGTATCATGTATCGTAAGCACAATATCTTTAATGAAACAATCGGAAACGCTGGTAAAACATTCCTTAAGTATCGTTTTTTTTTTGCAGCTATTCTAGCCGCTTGCGCTTCCAATCTTTCACCCGTGGAAGAAGTATGCTCTTTTTGGTGATTAGAAATCTTGTATCGCAAGCACAATATCTTTAGAGTGACCTGGAAACATGAAAGTAACCTGGAAACATGAAAGCGCAAGCAATGCGTCGGTATCCGAATTAAGCTTGCTGCTTTCGTGAAATTATTATTATTATTATCATTATTATTATTATTATTATTATTAATAATGGGAAGTTGTAGCAAACACTGCTGATGAGTGCTCAATACACATTTGTGTAGAGCGGTGTATTGAATTGGGTAACTAAATGAAAACACGCATGATTCACTGCGACTCTGAGTTTCGTGGTTACGCACTCATCAGGCAGATTTAATGATTTAATGATTTATTATATATAATATAATATTATAATAATATTATTATTATATTATATTATATTATTATGATTATTATTATGATTTATGATATGGCTAATAAACTATGTTTATTGCAGTTCTGAGTTAAGAATACTCGTTCTCAAACTCCACGCTTAGACTCAAGTTGTGAGCGAATTACGAACTTGCCTTCAGAGGTGACAAAACAGACTCGTGCGTTCACTTGTAAGTGTACGCTATTTTTATGGAAAGTAGAAACTTGCAACTTTGAAAGAGAACCACTTTATGTTAGCGCGTTCACTTCAATCCAGAAATCCAAACGCAAAACAAGAATTTTGTTTATTTGAGTTGATCTTACGACCGTGTGACTTTGGTGGGAAAAAGCGAAAAACGTCCGTTTCCTTGAGTTCATGGAAACAAAGTGAACGCAGTGAATCTATATCTTTAGCGACTTCATTTGGCCTATTGTTGGCCTTGCAAGTGAATGTCGACGCTCTTTTGCGCACCCACGTGCTTTCAAAACATGAAGCGGGTACCGGAATCTAACACGGGTGACCTAGCAACCAGAGAACAGCGAGTTCTTCCAACCGTTTCATTTCCCACCAGTAAATAATTCAATTGGTGTTTTTCGAGAGGACACAACTTCGAGCGTATATTGAAATTTTTCCCAAACGACCGTCGGCGCCATGTTGGAGAAGAAGTGCGCAAATGGCCGCTCCTCGCGGCGCTTTCTTCGAGCGGTACTTGTGTTAGCGGCCTCGTGTGTCGTAGTGGCGGGAGTGGGATTCTTGTTCAGGGATACGCCATTTGTAAGGGATCTGAGGAAAAGGTTTATGATGGGAAGGTAAGGAAGTGAAGGTCTTACATGAGGATATCTATTGCTCTATATTGAAAGATTAGACACAGAAATGTCGTACAAGCCGCGCAGTTTTCTCCCAAAACTAGTCATAGACATAAGGTATGCCACACAGCGATCGACTCCTGATGTTTTATAGTTGTATAACTCGGACAATAACATAATTGCTCGAAATCTTTGTACCTCTGTCTCAGCGTTCATTTTAGAGCTTGATAATCGCAAACAGTTTCAATTTCCACCTGTGTCTCAATTTAATCCATATAACGTCGTATATTACCGCCGAATAAGACGATTACTTAGCAATCACTCACTTTGTTTATCTAACAGAATACTTATTTACAGCCCCGTCAATCGTTATCACTTTGTATCAAAAATTGCAATTCGGCGTTATTGCAGTAAAACACAATCACAGAATTAAGTTTCAATGCCGGAAAAGTACATCGTTGTTTTTAATTCGCTTTGACTCACTGTGACATTTTTGACCCACAGATCAATCGAGACAACCTTTAGGCGCACAGAAAATTAAACGGGTACAGGCTCAAAAAGTGATTTATTTCTTAATTCTCTTTACCACAACAATATATTACCATGTAGGGAGGTTATGAGAATTGATAAAATCGTCAAGGGATATTGTCTTGATGTAACAACGAAATCTCATAACGTATTTTAAAAGAAATGTAGGGCAAATGCTGTAGAGAATTGATCAGCGATCACAAGTCGGGCTTAGGGGTGGAAGCGTCAACTTCAACAATTTTCTTAATGCATTGAATATTTTTGGCCCTTAGTTTTAAAATAATTTGACAACTGTCAAAACATGTCTGCAAGATCACAAAGTGTTAATGGATACCTGATGGCCCGATGCACGTAACGCGACCCCCCTTTCATTTATGGATTTCTTGATCACGTGGTTATGAATTTAATTCAGATATATCACGCATGGGAAATATTTCGATAGACTGCAGCTTAAGTGGGATACGATACAGTCTGCTTGAATCGAACATTCGCTCGTATGCTATCGTTTTGTTGTTAAGTGACAAATCACTTGTTTTTTTGGATTGACTGGTTTTTCAGACAACTACTTGGATGGGACCAGTCATGTCATTTTTAACTGGTATCGTTTGTGTGGATAGAGCGCTTTTTTTTATTTGAGTGTCA
>Ga0126337_10000247_pt1 | contig 24313 bp, 14 predicted proteins | sample DipCmetagenome_FD_92527 | JGI IMG/M metagenome (GOLD analysis project Ga0126337, IMG submission 92527) | Coral microbial communities from La Bocana,Puerto Morelos, Mexico - Diploria C A metagenome | ecosystem: Host-associated > Invertebrates > Cnidaria > Coral | place: La Bocana,Puerto Morelos...
ACTCTGGCTGCGAGTGATACAACTGCTATCTTCTTTTCCCATGGTGCAATTTGATCCTAAACTGCCTGCATGTTTTTCAGCTCTTCAGAAAACGGTGAACCATCTTTGAACCATTCACTGTCATCCTGTTGTATGAAAACAATTGTTAAATAAATAAACCAGAATGTACATAAGACAATCGAGGGATTAGTTACTTGTTTTACTCACTATTTACGTGGCAGAGCAGTTCTATTGCAATTCTAATACTGATCAATACTTAAAACATCAGCCGTATAAAAAGTTAAACAGTGTCCGTTTTTCACCTTAACACTTGTACACTGGTATAAAATAATGACGATAAGAGCCCTAGCTATTCTCGCTTTTAGTAACAAAATAAACGGTGCTCATTAAGATTTTAAATCCATGATTAAATCCATGAAATATTTCCGGCTCACGCGTGGTCGCAGCGCGTCACGTGATCGAAAATGCCCTCCAAAATCGGGAATATCCGAGTGATATTCCTCAATTTTCAAAATTACGTGTTGAGAAAATTTTAAAGGATAATATACACAATAGCCTTCAACTACCCCAGAAATATACTCTGATATTTGTCCGCGAAATATCTGTTCCGAGAACCGGACAGTTTTCGGAGAGCGTAGATGTTATGAAGAACCGTGCATGTTGCCTATCCCTCTGATACCTGTTTGGGTTTGTTGATATTCATCGCAGTGCTTGGTATTCCAGGAGTTGGGGCTTTGTCGTAATGAACCACGTACCACGGTTCACCGTACAAACCACCACGTGCACAGCCGACTTTACGAGCTTTCTTGTACACCACCTGCATGAAATGATCCACCACCTGATGAAATAAATAATAGTTTTGTTAGCTCCAGTAATCAGAATTATTGGAAAGCGTGCTTTCCAATACGTCATTTTCACGCCATATTTGTACTCAACTAATAAAAGATAGAATAACAAAATGACATTATCGCCGAGGTATAGCTGACAGGTGTAGTTGAATGACTTTCCATTCTGCCTCACGTGCACTGAAACTGGCAGCAATCCTTATTTTATAGCGAGTTCCTTGGTAGGCTCGATCACCAGCCGCTGTTCGGAAAAGGAGCCCGCGCTAGCATAGTTCCTTGGTGGTTCTCCAAAACTGTCAGAGGAGCGGGCCGATTATTTTAACGAGTGATACCGGCGTGAGAATCAAGAACGCTTTCAACAAAAAACAATTGCAAAGTAAAAATAGACTGGTTTAGAGTCTAATATAAACTCCTAAGAATAATTCTTTGGTCAGACGTGCACTTGGTAATAGAGCCATTGACCGACCCTTTATTGGGGAACCATGAGCATTTAACCTAGCGTTTTTTTTTATAAGGAACAGATTTCAGTTTTTAACCCATTCATAAGAAATTTGCCCTATAAATTTCAATTTTGCAACTAATTTAAAAGCAGCATCATTCCCTCAAGAAAGTAATTTTATGTGTAAACATAAACATGGATCCACTCCGTTTTGTTTTGTTAATTGGCGTTCTATTCTGTTATACCTGCGATTGCTTCTTTGGTGATCCAGTTTGATAATCGTAATAAGCTCCTTCGTCGTACCAATTTTTGATGACCGCTGTGAATGTTGGGAAAAGAGATCCCCAAGCAAATGCAGCGCCCTTATTTTTCAGCTCCACCCAATCAGAATGCTTGAACACTCCCTTATCAATCAGCGCTTGTGCTTCATCAGCCAACTTCTGATCAAAAACCAGCGGAGGTGCGTCATGATTAGCTCGGTATTTGTTGTGGACCGCAATGCATTCTTTCTGGCAATCTCGATCACAACCTTGGAAAGTATAGTGAACGTACAAAGGTTGAAGGTAATCAAATTCCATCCACAACAAGGTATTTTAAACCCATTTTATAGTTATAGTCTTCTACTTATAACGGCCAAATGTTTCATCCCGACGTGCGCTGGTCAATATGATAAACTCTTACTGCAACTTCCTTTCAATAGCTTTATGTCTACAACGCTCGTTAAAGTTTACCTCAAGGTGGCCGTTTGCTTGAGATTCAACGGTGTGACGAGATCTGTAACACACGAGACTTAACTCCATAGTTTCCTGTTGCCACCGCGTGTTTATGCGCGTCGTTAGAAATACATCCCGTGACTGGCTTTGAAACTTGAATTGTCATTGCTTTATGTTATCTAATTATATTTACTCGTAGTTTCCTTGGAAACCGATATTTGGGTCGTCACGGTATTCCGTGACGATAAAAGAAACCGGTGCGAAGGAAGCTAATTTACCTTTGGTTTCTCCAATGAATGACCGACGGAAGAGCTTGCTTCGTCTGTGAAATGGCGTACCATCTGCCAAACAAAATTCAGTCAAACGCAAAGGAAAATGCACGGCACAGATTATACAAAAACAAACGGAAAAATCTATTCCCGTTACCTGTTTTTGAAAGTAATGCGCAGCATGTGAAAAGAAATGCGGAGAAGATCATCACGGGATTCTGGAAGACAGAAAACTGTTGAAGAAAGCTAGTTTTTCAACTTAAATAGCTCCTCTGTCGGTAACAATGCACTTTCTTACATTACGCTGAATACTGTGGAGAAAATGACACAAGGAGAGATAAACAACTCATTCTCCATCACGATAGTCTAAGACCACACCATTTCTTCATGGATCAACGAGAGAAAGAGATAAATAAAACACGCACAACCAGCCATGTCCACAGTCCTCTTCAGTGCCTCCATCTTTTCTCAGCTCCAGTTTCCTCGCGGCCATTTCTCTTTTCTCTTCTTTAGACGATTTGCTTGCTTCTCGTAAAACAAAAGTAGTCTCCAATGACGACAACATAGTTAAGCGACACGCAGATATTCTATTAACACATATGCTCCACAGGCATTCCAGTTTTCCTGTAACTTTAAAATTGTACTATAATGTCTGTAAAATAATCGCTGGTAGAAAATAAATAACAGGCAATAAACACAGGATTTCCCTTGATGTTAACTTAGGGACGGTTTATCTTGTACATCCACAATCATTTTATGGGAGCAATCATTTCTTGGGGGAGAAGACAAGCGCTGGAAGGATAGTGGAACCAGTTATCAATCTGGTGTCAACTTGTTCGCCACTTGATGACCTGTTGCTAATTATATCGGGTTTGGCTTGACAGTTTATGATCCCTAACTGTGACAATAATTAAGACCACTTACCCTTTGGACTTCTTTACGCGCTTTTGAGTGCAGTTAAGCTTTAAGTTGTTAGCGTATGTGATCCCTTTGTCAATAACAATAATTACAAATGGCAAAAACTGACAAGCTTTTACCTGCATACGATGAATAAACAAATTGTTTTTCTTTGAATTGGTCTCAGGTTTTCCTGAGGAAAGGAAAGTGATTAATATTTCAGAATTCATTAGCGTCGAGCGGGGAAAAGGAAGTCCAAAACTAAGGGAGCGAATGCGTTAAAAGTAGGAACAATTCGTGTGAAATGTCTGCTTAAAAACGTTATAAATAAGAATGAAAATGAAAGTTGTACTACCATTTTCTCCAAACACATGCATAGTAAAGGGTTATTAAAACGCGGTACAATTCTTCGTGTTTTGATTTGACTTCGTCGGCACAACTGACCGAAAAGGTTGAAAGTGTCTGATTAAGTCATAGAAAGCCATGAGAATCAATCATCATCAAGACAATTTAAGCATAGCATAAAACGAGCGCTGTTTTGCACAACCTCAAGTTCCTGTAAAGATAGCGCATTTTTAAAAAACACACATTTGCCACCAGAAGCTACTGATAAACCGATTTAGCAGGTGTATAAAATATATCTGCTAACCGGAAGTCTTTCTTCAAAATTATCGCACGTTTTGGGAAGGTAGAAAAACTCCTATTCAAGTGTAACATACCTTCGCATCGTTTTAATGTTAAGGATAATTTAATAAGTGACAGCGATAAACCTGAAAGTATGACACCCCAGTTGCCTGAAAAACCGATACCGTACCGCTTGAGTACCTATATAACTACGGCTAACGTACCGCTGAAAATGAAATGAAAGCTTTACTTTACTTTACTTTACTTCGGTTGAAAATTGGAAATTCCCTTTTCAGAACATCAAATAGTAAGGTTTCATAGCTGTGCTAACCGAGCTGAGCGAATCGCTGAACAAGAGGAACGAACCTGCTGTAAATAAGCATCACATACAATCCTCTGAAAACAAATAATGGCACACTATGGCTTTAAGGTTTATTGACAATCAAAATTGAAACAATCTACCAAAGATTTTCCATCGTTTTTGATAAAGAGATATTGCCTGTGATCAGTATGACTCAAGATATATAGTATTTCCTGGTATGGTTTCCTTCATGGTTTCGTGGATCTGGAATCCATCTGGAATCGCCACCGAGCTACCTTGTCCCATCTGGTGCGTGAGCAGCACAATACCTTGTCAAGTCAACCCTCTTTAAAATGTGAAACTTTTTGTGTAGGCGCTACTTTGGTATCACGTCAGAGTACATCGACATTCTTTTTTCAAACAGAGGTTACGCAAGCCAGTCACCATCCCCTTAATTAATCATGACGTTGTTAAGTGATTCCACTAGTTAAGGCTTGGTCTAATAATGGTATATATAATAACACAAAGTAAAGTTGAAATCCAGTGGATGGATCCCAGCTAAATTTCATTTAATGTTTCGGATTCTTTAGCTTATGCTTGCTTTGCCTTACGTTGGATTTCTTCAACACTCGAACATCTTCCTTTTCTTCCTTTATTTCCGGTTTCTTTGACTTCCGGCTAAGCCTTGGTGTTGGAGAGACACCATTGCTTGAACTCATCCATTCTTCTCTCTGCGCGGCCGCTACGTAGGGATCTGGTGAGTAGTGCTCGGTGTAATAATCAAACTTCTCATTGGTTTTGGCGGGAGTGTAGTAAGTACCGTCTTCAAGAGGACGCCTCACGGCACCTTACATGAATGAAACATAGCAGAAATAATTAACAATACATCTCTCAGTTAGTACGCGCGTTGTGATTGGTCAATTTAGCGGGCCGTACTCTACTGTACGGCCCGCTAAATTCAACCTAATTCAACCTAAATGTAACCGAGATCTAGTGAGCCAATCAGAATGCTAGAATTGCATTATCCGAGCTTGAGAATTAAAGAAATAGCCATAAACGGAACGAAATCTACGATAACTAGAAAGATGATCCTTCAAGGGTTGCTCTTTCCTAAAGCAGTAAGTCACGTTTAAATGTCAGAAAGAGTAAGTAACTTTCTTAAATTATGGGCTGTTGCCTAAACTGTTGGGTTGCAGTGTCACGCCATCGAAAATAAAAATCATAACTAATCTGTCATTGAGTTTTGCCATCGAAATATATATATAGAGAGAGTTCCCACACATTGAAATAAATACTTGTTCTAGAGCAAAAACTGTTTAACTCATCTTTTGACCTGTTCGAGACCCTTGTCAGGCTGTTATTTGAACGTCACGCAACGCGCAAACTTCAAACGTGCTCTACTACACAAGACACATAATGAGAAACCCTTTCATGCTTAAACGTTGCGAAACTTCATCTTCATCTCAGAGAGATGGATAGTTGTTTATTTGGGAAAATGATGATGCCACATGAATACCAAGGATAGTCTCAACTCCGGGATCTCAACACGATTATTATGTTTAGAAAAGAGACTCTTGCTTCTTACCTCCCATGTCGTCATACTGCTGAGGCTGTGGCAAAGTCAACCGAGTATCAGCATTAACAGACCACAATGGCGAGTTCGTCTCCGGGACTAACGGCAAACCTCTTTTCGAATTTGTGTTTCCAGTTTCGGCAAATTGCTTTGGTCGTTCGCCAATGAGTGGAACAACATGGCCAGCTGCTCCGCTGTCCTGAGGGCTTGGAGGTTTAGCTGTCGAGTTCTGAGAAGGTGTGGGGCTAGCTGTGGAATTCTGGGACGGTGTTGGCTGAGCAGTGGAATTCTGCGACGGTGTAGGCGCAGTTGTAGAATTCTGGGACGGTGTTGTTGTTACGTTCTGGGTCGGTGTCGGGGTCTCCACATATTCTGCGCCTTGATAAGAAATAGGAGTGTTTTTACTTCTCGATCACCTACCATCTGTTTGCAAGCGTCAGCGAAAAGTTATATTTAAGTTTCTGCTGGACTGGTCATGAGAGCTGTTTTACTAACTTCACAATCGTGTTTCCTTTTTTTCGATAACAATTGTACTACAAGATTTTCTTTGCCTTAAAATAATTACTTTCAAAGCTGTAGATTGAATTGTAAGTTAATCAGCAAAAACATAATTATCGTCCACCGAAACCTACAGTACCAAAAGTCATAATTTCAAATCCTCAAGTCTTAACTCGATACATTGGGGTTACTGAAAAAACATTTCTGTCATCTTATCACTGAGCCAAGTTTTGAACTTTTCTTTCTTAAAGGTAGTTAAGAGTCAATACTTACTGATGCAGAAACCGCACGTCTTAGGACAGTAGGTTTCCAGCTGTTCTTTGTACGTCTCGCAGAATCCTCGTGTTTTCCACTCTGGACAATATGGATCTTCCCTGTATGTATCGCGACAATCTGTCATGGAAGTAATTCAATATCACAGCTTGCGCGAGGTTTGTTTGGCAAAAGTAGAATTAATAAAACGTCTTATCTTCTACCTGTTTTTCAATCAACTAGTAGTCCTGTATTAGAGCAGGTTTTAACTAATCGCCGTAAAAAGTAAAAAGTAAAAGCAGTTACATGGCCAAATACTCTGACGTTATCAGTGCAGTGATCCAATGAATACTCGTTCGAAGGAAACTGGATACAGGTGCCGGGGCCAAGGTCGAGATAAAGTCCGTTCTCAAGTCGCGATGGGTTTTCCATTCGCATCTGATTGGTTGAGTAAGCAATTAGGGAGCGCGGTGCAGCAAAACCAAACCAATTCCATATCACCGGTTTCGACAGTCGATTGCAAACCGCTTTAGAACAAGAACGCTTTACTTACTGCAGAAGCGACATGTCATGGCGCAGCCGTAAGTCAAGTATTGCCTGTAACGATCATCCATGCAAATGTCACCATCCTTCCAGTTCTTACAGGTCTGAGTCACAAACCTATCCTTGCATTCTTTACAACGTGTGCAAGAAAAGCAAGCAACGAATGAACGCATGCAAAGGTTATCATGTTAAAAAACTGAACCAAATAAAGTAAAGATGGTAAACGTAAATGATAAACTGAAAAGTCGAATTGTTGATGAGTTACAAAGATTCTTGAGTAATCTTAGATATGGCTAATTAATACACCCTTCCTGAACCGGCACCTGGCCTGGCTAGTAATAAGCAAATAGTAAATGCAGTGGGTTTCTCCCAAGAAATGATACGAAAATTGGAGAAAATATAAGGGAATAATTGCTGCTTACCAGAGTTATGGTATTATTATGGTTGTATGGTTATTGTTAGTTACCATAGTTTAACTTATGCAGAGTTGTTTTTTTACCTAGCGTTTAAAACTCGAATTTTTTAAGCTATTGACAATGACAGTTTTGAAAAAGAATGGAAAAACAAGGAAGGTTTTTTTTTTCAATGCAATGTCAAAGGGTTTGCTACCAGACTCATTTGAAAACAGTGAAATGATCGTTTTAAGCTCATGGCATACCGTGGTGTTTTCCTACTATTAACAGATACTTGAGTTAACTTAACATTGAAAGCAACATGCCTTAGGTTTGTTTAAAAGACTGTTTTCTTAGGTCTCGACTTAGAAAAATAGATTCTCTTGAACAATTTTATTATGCACTTTAAAGGACACTGGTGGTACTTTAAAAAACTTATCCCAGGTGTTGAATTTACACCTATCACGGGTTTGCTTATAGCTGTGTCGGGGAGTTTTGCAAGGAGAAATAACGATTTTATCACTATGGAAAATAAACGTCTGTCGGCGTGTAGCCCTTGTCAGTAGCAGGTAAGAGAAACAGGTCGTTTTCCCTCAAGAAGCCCCTCTTAGTCTCAGTAAGGAAATCAAGTTGTGGCGGGCCCCTCACGTACTTTGTCAAAGTAACAAGTTTTATCAAACTGAAACTCAGCAATTGAAAACCTAAAGTCAGACAGGATAAAAGTGATTTTACGTCTGTTTTTTTAAAATTATGCTGTGAAAAATCTAAATAAATTTGTTAAGAAAACATTTTAACCGCTGGTTACTGGTGTTTGGCTTTTAACGATCTGTGAGATGTAAGCAGAAAGACAACCGAATTTCAGCCAACTTATGGAATAAAATATTATCTTTTGTAAGTGTTTTGCTGACACTTTTGCAGTTTCTGCTAAGACTATTCCAAACAGCAGAACTACAACAGCTCACCTGGCTTTTCGGGTTCATCTGAGGTCCTCTGATGCTTGGCTATCTTTGGTGGAGCATGAAGCTTTTGATGCTCCAGGGAACCAAGTGAAGGAGCGGTATTCTGTTTATGGGATAATGTAACAGCTCCGTTATGAACTTTCTGACCGGCTTTATGTGCAGCGCGGAGAGCATCTTGAACAGGGTGTGAATTGGGAGCAAGTGGAGCGTTACCTGGCAAATGAAAATGAGTTCAGGAGGAACATGAAGAAATTATATATACCTCACTAATAATAGCGTTTCTGCCTTCAAATGGCAGAATGTGGCCTGCTTCCCAACTGAAGTTCACTCAGTTAATAGAAAAACAAACACTTGCGTTGTATCGCGCAAGGAAAAAAGTAAAATTGCCATTCTGGAGTCAACTTATCTTACATTGGAACAGAGGCGGACTAATTATAGAGGAAGAGATTATTAGTGAGTTCTCGTTATGTTGAAACTAAGTGAACTGTCGCTAACATAGAGGTGTCTGCATCATAGAGGTGTCCGTAACGATAGGTTGGACTGTACAACACTTGTTTTAGATTCTATTTCTGGCTGCCTGGCTCCGCTAGCCCCTATGGTTATTCCAGGCTGCTAATACTCTAATTTTAACTTTTAATATTTTCATTGAAATTGTAATTTTCAAGAGTGAGTACAAATAAAGAGATTGTTGTTGTTGTTGTTTTTGTCTATTTCTCATAGTACTGTCAACATGACCAGGTTTGCATTGGCGGATATCCTGTATGGACTGTTAATTTTCAGGATACTATTTAATCAAAGAAGTTTTATAATTTATAATTTAATAATTATTGTAGCGTCGTGATCTCTATCCACTGCCAAAGCAAGTTCTTCAGCTAAAGCTGACGCAATATGTGTAGGTATTACTTACTTTTACAGAACCCACAAGTCTTCGCACAGCCATTCTTCAGGTAGAACGCATGTGAGTTGGCTCCACAAAACCCAGATCTTTTCCATGTGTCACAGCTATGAAACCTGTCACGGCAATCTACGCCACAAACAGCAACAGAAAAACAGTACTACTTGAAAGTTACTAAGTTTCACAGATCGTCGTGGCATATTTCCCTTTGATTAGCAGTAAATCGATCTATGCATGCAAAGTCTTCCCACCTTTTTCACCGATCACCTGATTTTTTTGTTTGGCTTTTTGATGATGCTATAAGCGAAAGGCGATATTGTTGTTTTGGAGTCTGGTTTTCTTTCCTCTGTGTTCTTGAGAAAGATACTCACTCTCACATTGATCCTCTCTACACAGTTGTATGGGTACCGGCATGCATTGGGATCATTGACAAAATTCAGGGTTGGAAAGGATAATCTGCGATGGAGTAGCCTCTCAGGGTTTGGCTCTCGATTCCGTCAATTGGGGAAGCATTATCAGTGTGATTATTATGGGTTTAGTTCATTGTATGTACTGTCTTTTACTTGCAATAATTTTTTACGGTGAATTTCCCTACTTCTTACCTCTGGGTGCTGCACGGCAATCTTAAACAAGAAAGATATTATTTATTAGAATACTGCAATATTACAAATCACAAAGTTGCTACTTATGATGTTTAACGCACAGATTTACTCTTGTATGTGTATCCTAAGAGTTTCTCTTAACTGGGGGGCTTGTCCTAAAATTGGATACATCGTATCCGATTTTATTAGCTTATTTAGAACAAAGTGCAACTGGTGAAACAAATTGTAGATTGAGACATCCCAACTTACGATTGTGGGTTATTTTTATTTATTATTTGACCCAATTGGACATTTCAAATAAAATGATATAAATAATATTGTTATTATATATATTTTTGAGGTTGACAAGGCAAAATATTGTGTAGTAATTATTCTAACTGTCCAATTGGATCAATAATATTCCATGAAAAGGCTGTTCGTGTCTACCAGATTCTTCCGGATTTTTTTCATATAAAATCTACTGGCAGATTAGGGGATGTAAATGTGATTTTACGACACCTGGACAAGTAAAAATGAATAAAAAAGCACTGAAAGTGGAAAGAATTGTCAAAGCACTATCAGAACAGGTTTTTAAACTTGCTTTTCACCGGAATCCCATCGTTACCATTCGATCACGCGCACAGGTCGTTCAGAAGCAAAGCATATTGTTTTTGTTGTACCTCTTTTCAGCGCCATTTCGGGGTGCGACAAAAAAAACAAACACGTTACCCTTATATTTATTACTCACTAAAGAAATGTATCTTGCGGCGAAGCAGTCATCTGGCATTGTATTTCGATCCATCAACAATTAATATTTAAAAACACAGATACATTCATGACTTTATGTAACAGCTTACCTACTAAGGTAAAAAACCAACATAAAATAACACAAAGTGCACACGCGTATTTCATGTTTGTTTGGAATACCTCTCGCGCGCCTGTGAAAAAGATAACCAAAACAAAAACAACTTTGTGGTAAAAACAAAGGAGTTAGCTAGATTGTCATGAAGAGAAACACACGTTGTCGGCTTACAGGTTGAATTAACTAGGACAAAAAGAGGAAAAACTATTTTACTCTTTCGACGTCATTACCTTGATTCCAGTTGCCGAATTTTGCCGTTCGATGAGTTCGATGTTGATAGGCTACTTGATTGTGTACAGCCACAGAAGACTTGCCCGTCAAAACGGATTTATTCTCCTCGCATCCGATAATCAAAAGAGCGAGGGAGTTGCTCAGAGTTTCCTTGCTCTTGGACCAGCGTGATTGGTGGTCCATGTGACCGGCTCTGTCAGAAGACAATCTGAACACAAGAAAAACTCAGGGTTGGAAACTGCTGCTTTGTCACATTATGAACATGGACGAGCGGGTCTTTCGTGGGCCTATATTTTCTGTTTCAACCTAAAAAGTAACGTTGTGGAACTGTATAATCTAAACAAGCTGGTAAGTCGGCTTTAGTTCTGAGTTGTTTAAACTGTCGGCCCGACCGTAAAGTTACTTACTATGGTCTAGCATCCCATCCAGGGGGGGTAGTAGTTGTCACTTATCCTGGTAAACGGTCGTTTAAAAACTAGGTTACTTAAAGATTTCTTCCATCGTTTAACGTAGCAAGGTTGTCACCGCAAACAAATCTGAATTTCGAAAGTGTTCACTCTCAAACCTTGCAAGATCTTGAAAGGTCACAAAGAAATTTTACGTAACGTCGCTATTACAACTTCCAGTGAGGGACTCTCCCCATTATGGTCACGTTGATGATCTTGAAGTTCTAAATTGCATCCCGCGCAGTTTGACCGTTTTTGCGGTTTTTCTTCTATTGTAGATATAAAAATGAAGTAGAACTGACTAATCAGAGCAGTTTTCCATTCCGTCATTTGTTTCAGAATGAAAACTAGTGATAAATACGACGTTTCGATCTCCCTGAGATCATGCTAGTAAAACGAGCGAATGAAATATACATGTATAAGTACGAATTAGGGCTTGAGAAGGTCCAACAATAAAATATGTAAATACAAGTGCTAAAATGTAAGTGTTAAAATAATTAATACTATAAAAAGATGTAGGAATTGAATCTGACTGCGCTCTAGCGATTGACATTTCACACGGAGTTCTGTTATCCATCGCCAAGCTTACGCGCGCTTTGCCGCGCTGTGTCTTGGTCACGTGTTTTACCGGGGTGTTATTTGCACTTTGGCGATTAGTTGGATGTGGGTTTCTTGTAAATCTTGTTATCTGTAACTTATACTACCCTGAGTCCGCCTTTGGCGTGACAAACCTCTAGCAAAATTCCAGTGGTATAACTCGTCAAGTTACGCTTTGTCTCTAAGAAGAGGACTAAGGACTAAGTTACGTCCAATTCAGTTAAATTATGGACAGGGTCAATTTCCGCCGCACTCTCTAGCCCGGTGATATACGTTTCTCCTAGAGAAGAGCCTTCGGGAGAGGAGCGCGGGCTCCTTTTCCAAACAGCGGCTGGTAATCGAGCCTTGTTTATGTCTGGAGCCTGCATAAAAAAAGAACGAAACCAATATTCCCCGAGATGGACCAAACAACATTGTTTAATAGAGTATTTATTATGATGAATGATGACTCTTGCAAAACTTGGCTCATAATTAAATGCATCCCCGCGCTCCATTCTCGGTACATAAACGCGCCTTCGCCAAAGCCAAGCACTTAGTTAGATTTCAGTAGTTGTTACTTTTATTCTCAACGATCAATTCTGGAGGTGCATGTTGAAACATACGAAGAAGTCAGAAGATATAATTTTTGTTTGACTTTTTCTCCTTATGACCCCAGTGCCGACGATCTCATTATAAGACTTGGCTAAAAAAAAAACACTAGATGTTCACAGGAGTCCATTACTTTTGTCTATAAATCAGCGAATGGTCTTATCTGATTATCTCCGATCAAATTCCACCGACCGCAGTAAAATTTAGTAATCACTACGGGAGTGCAGGGGAAAACCACCTGTTTCACTCCCCGCACCATCTTGCTAAGAAACAGTTTTATCTATAATGTTGCGTGCTGCAATGGTCTCTTCTACCGCATGTAAATAGCAAAAACAAATGGTATTCATGGAAGCAGGCATATTTGTTTTACTTTATTCACTTTAATTGACCTTATTATGTTCGAATTTTTAGTTTTCTCTTTAATACATTGTATTTATAATGGTATTAGACTTTGGTAATTAAGGTCTGATGTTTTGACTGTGAATAAATAAAGTTATCTAATCGACGTTGCCGCTCCAACTAGCGCTTCTTGCATTATGTAAACACATCCTTTGTGTAAAAATAACAGATGCATTTGCAAGTCCACTCTTTTCCAATCGATTATGGAAGGTTTTACCACTCGTTAGATCAGTTTGGTGATTCAGGAAAGAACAGCCGAAAAATATACACCAAAACACACAAAATTACATTTTTTAATGTTTTGTTCTTCAGTCCAAACCAGGATTGTTAATCTGGATCATATTCTATATTTGTCTCATCAATGACGTCTCTTCTTAACAGCCTTGTCATTTGTCTTCGCAGATTTGTCTTTTGTTTTACTCTCAGACTTGTCCTTTACTTTCTTCTCAGATTTATCCTCAGTATTATTTTCAGATTCGTCTTCCTTCTGTTCGTGTTTATCCTTGCCCTTGTCTTGTGTTTTAGCGTGCTCCTTTTCCTCGCTCTTATAACTCGCTTTGTCTTTTGCTGGGACTGGGCTTGGTGTGATTTCAGGCGGAACTGTAATAATTCGAAAAAAAAATCAGCTAGCGTTTGTTCACAGAGAAGTTACCGAAAAATCGGACGAACAAAACCGTTAACTATAAAATATTCCCTTGTTGGTGAATTGGTTGCAATTCAAAACTTAACCTTAACCGCTTACCACCAGTCACATTTTTTTCTGTTTGTTAATTGTCCAGTTTTGCAATCACGATTTTGTGGTATATACTTTTTTTCAGTTTTTTTTGTTAAACAGATATTAGGACGTCACTATGTACTCTATCAACTGTTACCGTACTCAAATTCGCTATTAGGCAATCAGAAGCCGTATGTACTGTCCTCATATCTTGCGATATCAAGTTACTGACCTGATGTGGCTACGATATCATGGTCATGTGGCAGAAATTTCGGGTCAATGCCTAATTTACCTTTTTGGTAAGCTTCGCCGGCATATTAGAGCCGTTTTTTTATTTGGTCTCGCCATGATTGGTTGCTTTCCGAACCATATGGCCTGGACCAAACTTGATTGATATGTCGCCGTAGCGTAACAAAAGGTACAATTAGGTATAAAAGCTTATCACGTTTTTAAATATAGTATAGAACGAAAGCGGCGTGCAAGATCACCATTATATCTCTGCTTAGTCTATGAACAGGCTAAACAGTTAGAAGGCTGTCTAATAAAGAGCGGGGGAGGGGAGGCGAAGGAAAGCTTGTTCACAGTCTAATGACTTCAAGACCTAACGCACACTTAAACTGCGATTTGAAAGAGTCCCAAATGATCAACATTTATTCCTCCGTACCATATCAATAAAAATAGGCGAGTAGAATCCTCCCATACAAAAGTAGCAGGGATGGTTGTTGGAAAAATCGAAACGAGCGTAACATTCATCCCTAAGGGGTACCAGTATTTAAATACATATCTGGCACCAACATTTTCAAATAACATCTTCTTCTCTTTTAGATTTTGAAATGCATTGCTTGCAGAAATGAACAATTTTATTTAAAATCATCAGTTGAATAACACCTGCAATATATTTTGCTCAATGACCCCAAATGGTACCTCGATGACAACGCGACTGTAACAGAAGTCAGTAGGCTTAAGTACTACCCTGAGCGGTGCCAGCCGACAAAGTTCATAAGTTTATCCTTTAAAAGGAAGAAAAATAACACTTCTGATTTTTTTATAGTGGGTCCTCCAAGCCTGAAGGAGACGTAACGAAAACACAATCTCAGTGAAATTCCCACGATGTCTTAAAAAATTTCCAGAACTACCACGGTTTACATGGCAGCCGCGATGATTCGTTTTGTATTGAGATTTTTATAACATAAAATGCAGCAGCCAGAAAAGAAAAAGAAAATACAAATATTACAATTCGAGAGAAAAAGCATCAACTTGAAAGGAAAAATCTATCACTGTTAACATAACTGAAACCAACTTCCTGAAATGAGCTTTTCAACATCAATACACAAATAAGTTGTAAAGATTAAAATATCTCATGAAAATAGAAACATCAGCTTATCAAAGTATCAGCTTACCGGTGGGCGCAGCAGTGGTAGGTTGGGCTGCAGTTGGGGCAGCGACAGCAGCTGGTGCACCCGCGACAGGAACAGGCTGTCCACCTGGAGGAGCGGTGGTGACGCCTGCGACAGCTGGTTGTGTTGGGGCGGCCGTTGTAGCACCAGCCGCTACGGGTGCTGCAGTAGTAGCTACTCCTGCAACTGGTGCTGGAGCACCAGCTGCAGCGGGAGCAGGTGCAGTAGTGGACGCACCTGGTGCTACAGTGGGTGCTACTCCAGCGGCAGGTGCGGGTGCAGCAGCTGGGGCAGGTGCAGCAGCTGGGGCAGCGGTAGTTGCACCTGGTGCTACAGTAGTTGCTGCTCCTACCGCTGGAGCCTGGCCGTTTACTGGGGCTGGGGTAGATGTTGCGCCGGGAGCAACTGTAGGTGTTGGTGCAGCGGGAGCCGGTGCTGGTGCAGCAGGAGCAGGTGCTGGTGCAGCAGGAGCAGGTACGGGGGAAGCAGGTGCTGGGGCGGCTGGTGCTACTGCAGGTGTAGCGCCTGGGGCAGCAGGTGGTGCGGTAGTGGGACCTGGAGGTGCAGGAGCGGCAGTTGGAGTAACCACAGACGGTTGTCGGCGATGGCCTTCGTCGTGATGGCGTTTCTTTTCTGGGTTATGTTGTTTTGAGTGTTTTATGCTTTTAGCCGAGATATCAGCCACAGCCACTGCAAAGTAATAATAACAGCAAATGCCGTATGAGCAAAGAGGTCCAGGAGATGAGTAAAAAAGAGATCCAGGTTTCTTTCCTTAAGATACCGCGTTACATTTTGAAAAACTGTTGAAACAAACTCTGTATTTACCAAGTAAGATGGCTGCCAACCAGAGTGTTGCCTTCATGTTACTGTATCACCAAGTACCACCTGTAAATAAGCATTGTCGACAATACTGGAGCAGAAACTTTAAGCTCAAGAAAATATATCGTAGACAAAGGCTATCGTTCTTCTGGATGCAGAAGAATATTTCTATAATGATTACAATATATAATTACCAAGTAGCTAACACGAAGAGACCATGATTATTGACATCATTGGCTCATCCCTAGTTCATTGCTTGTGAAGATGTTGCTAAATTTCGCACTGGAGAAACAATGGTTCACGCCAAAATCTGCGATACTAATATGGCTTTTTTAGACCTGAGCTTTTGAAAACAACCTTTGCCTTCAGAAATACCTGGCTTTTCCATATCTAGCTAATTTCAGACCAATTTGACAAACCCTAAACCGTAAATAAGTTTTGTCCTATTTCGGACGAAGACGAGTTGAAACAAAACGAAGAACCGAAAAGAACGACTCCGACAAAGGGACGCAGAGTATGTATGAATGTAAAGGGAGTGTCCCGTGGAATAGCTTTCTTTCCAGTCCACTCCCTTAAAGCTGGTATCATTACAGCTGATTCCATTGACGTATATAATCCGAGTTTTCAAAACAAAATTTGCTCGTATTTATTTGAGTTCAATTATTTGTCTCTGGTAGCAGTGAATCATTGACACAGTGATATCATTACCGTGGCAAATACTACTTATCGGGGCTTAACAAACCCTTGTACGATCTACTGAAACTTTTTATAAAACAATGAAAAAGCTACCAGGTGATATTACAGCTAATTACTAAAATTCAAATTTATGAGCTCTTCTCCATTCCATAGTGTCAAAGACAGCGTTCGAAAGGTATTTACATAAGTTTAACAGCAATTTTTGAAAATCTCATGGACTTTATTGAAAGGGATGATAAAAAGGGATGATACCTCAATTCCTCAACTTCACTTAATAAAATTGAAGCCAGTTTTACCTCAGAGCAGGTGCCACTGAAGTAGAGTTTAGTAAGATAACTTATTCAGTTGAAAATGTTTTTAGCCTTACGAACCCTCAAAACTGATGATAAATATAAGAAAATCGGTTCTTGTGTGGCTGCCTAGGATTGAATTACCGTTGAGCTTCTTACTTAGGCAAGAGATATCTTTATGCATTGTTGTTTGTTTTAAAGAACGCAATGATATCACTGTTTGCTTAGTCTGAGAGATTGTCTGCTTTGTCTCAAAGAAAGCATTGCATGTAAGGGAGTAACTGTAACATGAGTTAACTTAAAAATAGTAAACAAATAGCAATAAACGTTACCTTAGTTGTCGTGTGATGCTCTCAAGATAGCTTTCTTTGATGGTAGTGTTATCTACTCCTGTTGGATTGCACTCAGGTTGATTATGAAAATCGTCAAAACTTGAGGTCATTTTGACTCACGATTGAATAACTAATTTGATCACCCCATCGATTGCATCACAGCGTTTGGATTTCCTGAAGGTTAAAAATAAATTTAGACGATTTTACTTAGACAATAGTATGCTTTGTACACTTGAATAAGAACAAACAAAGTATCTAGGCTGGTATTTAGCCAAACAAAGCTATAGCGCGTTTCGTTTTATTTCCCGCTGAGTTTTGAACGGTCTCCAACTTTTTTCTTTGACAAGAATATGAAAAATAAATGACATTTGTCAAGATCGCGTAGGTCTTTTGACACCTGTCAATTAGCTTTTGACCTGAAGATTTTGTTACCGTTAATCGACAAAAAATGAGTTGATCGGAAGGAACTGCTATTCGTGTTTTGCTGTTCTTTCCCCTCAGTGAATTTTTTTCATTCGAGTTCTGGACTAATTGCTTTGCGTAGGATTGAGATCAAAGAATTCGATATTTTCAGGTTCGTGAACAAGACCTTGCCCTCCATAGTAACACCTGTTGACCCAGTCTCTCTCTAGGCCATTGAAATGTCACTGTGCGAATTGATAATGCTTTCCATTAGGGGTTCAAACATTTTTGGTCGTTAAATAACGTGGCCTTTGTTCATTATCATGTGGTTGTTATCACCGCAGGGGTATTGTTCTCTGCCTCTATGGTTACAGGTTATCAAGATGTTCAGGTTTCTTATGAGCATCAAGCTTCCTAAACACTGTATCAGAGCCGAAGCAATAAAGGTTTGTCTTTGCTTCTCTGTGTTGTCTTCTCTTCGTCAAGTTTCGAATCATGGAAGTGTACATGAGCTAGTTGCTCATGAGTCTCTCCCAGAGCCGTGAAACGGTAGAAGTTTGGCCCTCTACCATCGGTAACCTGTGAAAGATCACAGGACAAAGCACCTGTTTAACGACAGATTATCTACATGAAATGTTTCTGGACTGAAATGGAACGCCTTGCCAAGGACAGATCAGATCAGATCAGACGTTTGTTTCTGAATGAAAACAACATGGTCATGTATCTTGCAAATGGATTGCATTACTTACTGAACATGATGGACCTGGGTGGGTGGGGTAGGGAATCCGCTTTCACATCATGCATAGCAATGAGATCGGAATTCCATCACCAAGCTCTCTTTGAGTTTTCACAGCTCTGCGGATGTGAGTCTCTTTCTTTCTTTCTCTCGCGTCGCCTTGTTTACTTTTTCTTTTTTCCTGGGAGACCACAGGTTACACCTATGGCTGATTGGAACTCATTATTGGCAAATGCAATTTTAATTCATAATCAATCAGGCAATTAGAATATATCCGACAAACAGTAACATTGTGAAACATCGAGGTATTCCAAGGTAGGACAAAAACAAGCTTCATTACCACATAGACACATTGTGAAATTTGAATGAAAAGGTCCTGGGAATAAGATAAATGGGAAGGAAAGGTTACAAAGCAAAGCAATATGGCGGATGAGTTCGTTCAAAGAACGTACAAATCGCCGGGTGAAAATCACCAGTAAGTAGTCCGGAAATGGATTTACCCCTTCCATGCAAAGAAACAAGAAATCTAGAAGGTCATCAAGGAGCTGTGCGGGCGGCCAGATTCAATTATGATGGCAATTACTGCCTCACATGTGGAAGCGATAAACTGCTGAAGTTATGGAACCCTCACAAAGGCGCATTACTAAAGACTTACAGTGGACACGGGTATGAGGTTCTTGATGCTGTAGGATCCAGTGATAACAGCAGAGTAGTTAGCTGTGGAGGTGATAAGACTGTAGTACAATGGGACGTAGCAACTGGACAGATCATACGCCGCTTCAGAGGACACACAAGTGTAAGTGTTCATAGGGCCATGACCACATGCATACATAACCTATGTGAAGGGTCCCAGGAAAATCAGATAGAGCACATCTGAGACCACTATGTGCTCTTGGCACTGACACGTCTAGCGAATAGTACATGAACTTTTCTATATAGCATTTAATATCTGCATCTCCCTCCCTGCCTATATGTTGTGAGACATTATAATTGAAAACCCCTCGAGGACTAAAGAAATTCGGAATGTGTACTCAATAGAGGGGGACATGGGGGGTAAGAACCTCCCGCTCCCTGTCCCCATCTCCTGTAAACATTTAAGGAGACTCAAAACACATCCTAGTCATTTAGCTGCATTCCCTTTCCTTTGTTTTCAGCCTTGCTTCTCTTACTTGGAAAGTTGCAGGATAGGATGCAACTTTTTGCAAGGTTTAAAATTTTGTGTAGTAGGTTCAGAGCAACTGCCGCTGGCAGCAGTCGCTCGTGTTACAAATATATTGAACAGTTGTATCAATTCTCTTAGTTGTACTATAGATTTTTAAAAAAGGGTTTGTGCAACTGCAATTGTGATTTATAAATCGTAATGTAGTGTTCATCAGAAACAACAGGTTGAGTTTTGACCCCCAATCTCCATGTTGCTATTAAGTCGTGATCCCAATCACTAAGTCAGCACAGCAACGCAAAACGCAACAAACTTTTTATTCAAAGATTGTGAACAGGTGAAACCACTCCTTTTTCATCTGACTAACTTTTCATTTAACAAAGTGTCTGTACAAATGTAAATGACCGGCAAACGTTTTATCATCCGAAACCACACTAAGTGATCAGAAAAATAACTTAATATTCAAAAACGTGTTTTGCACATTAAGCCTCAACTAACTTTTTATTCCAATGCCGTGAACACGAGAAACCGCACTTTGATCTTTCACATCACTTCACTTCAAACCTTATTAGAAAGTCCTGTATTCAAAGATATAGTATTTTGTCATTTGAATGAATGATTTATGCCAAATAGACCTGGAGATAGACATCCTACTGCAGAACAGCAATTGTAACACATATCCGGTTTCTTATGCATAATATATGCTATACTAAATGCTTCAGTGATTCTCAAGAGAAACTAGATACATCTCAAGAGAAACAAGAAATGTCTCGACGAAAACGAGACTCATCTTGCAAGAAATGAGACAAAAGGTGATAATTTACTTTTGAGCGGTATTGTATTTGTTTACCAATGTTCTCTAGACTCTACTGGGGAATTCCTTTGTGTTTCTTCAATGTTCCTAAAAGATGTCTTAAATTTCCACTAAAATTATTATGCTTTATGAAGGCTTCGAAATCTGTGCATAAAGTCTGGACCATTAGCTTCAGTTCATAATTATACCATGTTTTTCTAAAACTACTGTATGTTGCTAAAGTTTTGCATAATGGAGGATTAAAGTGATGCTTATTCTGATAGTCACTATCTGATAGTCACTACTTCTCAATTTTCAGAAAGTAAACTGCGTGAAGTTCAACCAGCCAGACAGCACCGTTATAATCTCTGGCTCATATGATGCCACAGTGCGCTGCTGGGATTGTAGATCTCGTGGTCTTGAACCTATACAGATCCTTGATGATGCTAAGGACAGTGTGTCCTCACTGGCTATCTCGCAACATGAAATTCTATCTGGGTAAGTTTTGAAAGTATCATTTTATCATTTTCACCTACAGGTTGTCATGGAACTCTCCAATATTAAGAAATGAAGCAATATCTCTTTATTTTGATAACTGTGAAAAAGTGGATTAAATGATATATGAATACAAGTGTACTTGAAGTATTCAGCACATGTATGAGTAAACACCGGTCAGAAAATGGCATATTTGATTGCTAACAAATGTATTGAGTGTGTTAGAGAAGACTGTGTATATTTGATATTTGTGAGATTAAAAAAGGGTAATATTGAAGTCTGTCTAGAAGGGAGTTCTTTGTGAAACATAGGCCTGCTTTGTAATATTCGCCATATAGTGTCACAATATTCAGAAGATTACCAGTACTACATTTGTATTTTACCAAATTTAGGGGTCTCTAAAACAATGATGTTGTAATTTGACCCATTTTAATTAGTTTGGTGTTTGGGTGTTATTGCATTATAATTTAACAACCATCAAATGTTATTTAAAATCGCATTTGTGGTTTCTTCTTATGGAGGTTTTCTTCTTAGGAGGTCTTTTTTAAAGGAGCTTTTTAGCAACAGTGTTTGATCTGTGTTTTAAGAATGATGATGACTGAAACATATCGTTAATGGATAAAACAAAGCAAAGAATCAAAATTAATAAGCAGAATACAATTGATGTAGTTCTGTCAATAGTTATAACTTTCATGTATTTTTTTCACTATTTCTGGAAAGTTCTGTCGATGGCAAGGTCCGTAACTATGATATCCGCATGGGTAAGTTGCAAGTTGATTGTATTGGCCAGCCTGTGACTAGTGTGAGCTTTACCAGGGATGGTCAGTGCATGCTGGCATCCACATTAGATGATACCATTCGTCTTCTGGATAAAGACACTGGGGAATTACTGAATGAGTAAGTTAAATAAACTGTGCCTCTGTAACAGTTTCAATGAGCTGTGTTTCCAACTTAACATTAGAGCTAGAGTAAACACACACTTTCCCTTTATAAATGCAGTGATTGTGATCTCCAGTTACCTTAAGGAGTGTCTCCTGTCTAATCAATGTAATGCCTTGTGATTACATTATAGTTATCCTAAACCCTATATCAAATTATAGTGTACAGGTTTGGCAATTAAGTAGGTTTTTTTGGAAAATGAATATCAAATTTTCTGTGCACTCTAAACTGGAAGGATTTTTTTTGTTAATGCTGGGAACCCAAACCGTTAAAAGGCGTGTTGAGGTTTTCTTTTGTTCAAAGACATTTAAGAGTTACAAAACATTTTCAAAATTGTTGTAAAAAGGTATGGAGTGACCGCACAGAAAAGACTTTCAATAAAATAATTACAATAATTCTAATTCTGTTGGAGAAATTGACAATTCCTGTCAATTACCAAACACACTTTTGCTGGAATTAAGTTAATCTTTCTGTTTTTAAAAAACAAAAAACAAAAAAATTGAAGAAATTTACAATTCCTGTCAATTCCCCAAGCATGACACACTTTTGCTGGAATTAGGTTAATCTTTCTGTTTTGAAAAAACAAAAAAAAACACAAAAACAAAAGAAATCACTGAACTTTTATTTCCAGTAGAAAATGAGTCCATTTTTAGGTGAATGTTCAGAGAATCATGGTTCCAATCACTGCTGACCAAAAATGTACAGGCTCTGTCATTGGGATTGTAGGCTTTTAATGCCCTGAAGCAGACAAAATCACTAAAATCATTTCCAGACTGATTAAGCAAAAATTCTCAGTGTTATCAAGATTTTGTTACTGGATCTCTGTTTTGTCAGTTGAAAAACCCATAGCTAACAAAACTTCGTCATTGTCTTTAATTAAAAACTTCATTCCTTAAAGGAGGTACCGGTATGTCATAGTTTGCACATCTTGAAAAGTTTAGTTTTTCAAGTTTGTCTTTTGTAATCCATGCTTACAGGTATCTTCTCCATCATTAACCGTCCTAGTTCGTTTATGATTTATTACCTCTTGGTTAACTACTATTTTCCTTAATTTTGTACCTGGCAAAACAGAACTTTAAATCGACTTTGACTGAACACCTTCAAGCCCTCAGTCATTTTTGTGACACATTTTTTGCCTCCAGCTTCATAAGCTGATACAATAACCTCCACTGTCTCCAGTAGTTGATGCCTGAGAGATCATGTAGTTATTGAAATTAATTATCTTTTTGAAATTATATCTCAGATTTACAGGTCATGTGAACAAAGATTACAAAGTGGACAGCTGTTTGAGTAGCAGTGATGCGCAGGTTGTTAGTGGCTCAGAGGATGGCAGGATCTGTTTCTGGGATCTGGTGGAAGGCAAGATAATCCACACCCTGGAGAAAGCTCATCAAAGTGTTGTGTACTCTTTGTCTTATCACCCAACAGAAATTTGTCTTCTGTCTGCATCTTCAGATGGAAAAGTCAAAGTTTGGCGTGACTCAGAGTGGGAGCCTGAATAAGAAGATTTGTCTTGTTTCTTCATTACATTGCTACAAATTATGATAGGCTATTGATGGACTCGAAGTAAGGAAAAAGGAAAGTAAAATGTCTTCAGCTGATCTATTTCACACCTGCAATGCTTGTGGATACGGATAGTCATAGATGGTCAAATCTCCTGGATGTGATAAAAATGGATGTTATGGATGTATATCATATGGGGTCCTTGCATATGAGATGTATATTATGAGAAATAATTGTTGGCAAAATGTCAAGCATGTTGCACACTTTTCAAATTAAAAATAATAATAATAATATCAATGGATTTGAAGCCATGAACTTGCAGATCAGGGCCGGGTTGTTCAAAGCCCGATTAAGCTAACCCAGGATTAGTGAGAATTTTGATTTCAGTATTGTTTTCTTATGTCAGGATTCTCTGGAACAGATCAGGGACAGATATAAGAAGGGGGTTAAGGTTGAAAATCTTTAGAGCAATATTTTTCATTCAGTTTTGGAGTATTGCTCTAAAAGGTCGAAGTACTGCTCCATTAAAAGCTTGAATCATCAGAAGTAACTAGATGTTCGTCTTGGCAAACGTTTCGTTTGTAAGAGCTGTAAACTTTCGGACTGTCAATATACATAGAAAACATGACTAGACATGAGTGAGTTTAAAAGCTTGTGCATATATCTAGATGAGCCGATCGTGATTGTGTCGACTTTATTATTTGATACAATCAAGAATTCCGTTCTCTGAATGTTGTGGTTTGAAATATCCGTTTAGGTAAGTATATTTCTAGTGGTAAACCCGTGCTCAAAAAGATTATGATTATGATTAGATTTATGATTTATGACCAAAATCTGCGATTTTCCCTACCTTATTTATGACCTGGCCAAACATTTGATACCCTATTTTTCGACCTGACTGTTAGATCATTAGGGGAAGGGCTTTTGGAAGGCAAAGCGTGGATGGGAGAAGGAGGGCGTGATGAAAAAGTAGCTTCTTCTAAAAAAAAACCGAATTGAAGACTAGAGTACAAAAATCGATACCCTATTTATGACCAAAATGGCGGCAAAATGGCTAAAATTGATACCCAATTTATGACCAAAACGGCTGAAAAACCATACCCTTTGGGGCCGCACATACCTATATAGCCCAT
>Ga0126337_10000248_pt1 | contig 24311 bp, 8 predicted proteins | sample DipCmetagenome_FD_92527 | JGI IMG/M metagenome (GOLD analysis project Ga0126337, IMG submission 92527) | Coral microbial communities from La Bocana,Puerto Morelos, Mexico - Diploria C A metagenome | ecosystem: Host-associated > Invertebrates > Cnidaria > Coral | place: La Bocana,Puerto Morelos...
AAACTCTTTCCAGATTAAAGGCAGGACAATGAAGCTCCCAAAGACACAAGATTATTACAAAGCCACAAACTTGTTATTATCCCTGACGGCGCATGGTAAAAACCTTCTAGTGTCAATCAAAGTCGAACATGCGCATTATCGTATCGTAAGCGATTTCCGTACAGGTTTGTCTGCGTCTTAGTGCGCTACAAAATGGCATCTCGCTGATAAAAAGCCGCGACAGGAAATTCGAAGACAGGACGCGGAAAGATGGTCTTTATTTTCAGTTCTTTTATTAGGACTATTTTCTGATTTTATTTGTTTTGATGTGGTTTGGGTTTATAATTATGTTTCAAATGCCGCGCTAATTAACAAATGTTGTCAGCAGCTAAAACGCTTGTTTATGACTCGAAGTTATGAACCTGCAATTCTGGAAATGGAAAATCAAATAGCAGAACAGCAAATAAATGAAAGATGGAACTTTTAATCTTCGATGCCAGGTTTTTTTTCGAAATGTTGTTCAGACAGAATCGGGCAATATAAGCACTTCTTTTCGTCATCAAAGGTTCGAAAACCTAACCCTAAAATTTGCTTTCATCGTTATATTCCAAAAATTGTTTGAACTGAGTTTCTTTTCGTCTTTTGATGCTTTATTTCGTTATTATTTGACGCAATCCCGTAGTTTGGTCAACAACCTGCACCTTCCAGAATTTTACTTCTCCCTAATTTTCGTGGCTAATCTTAGACCCTTCCCGATGTAAACGTTATCTGAAAGAGGAAATGTCCGGTTCAATCTTGACAAACCATTCTTTGCTTTCCGGCTTGCCGATTAGGTAAAAATAGTTCCATTGACGTAAATGAAATGGTATTTACGTATTTTCATGATAAAAAGCTTGTGTACTGTAACAACCTCTGTCAAGCGTTTTTAACCAAAAGAAACGATTTGTAACACAAACTTCCGTTTCGCGATAAGTCTTATGGGATTTAGACGAACCGTAATGGTTTTATAAGCATTTCGCATTAACAATGACTTCCTTGCACTCAGTTTCAACACAGTTAGCAATTTGTCTTTTAAATCTCAAAATTGCAGGCTGGTATCGAAAGAAAACCTTTCACAAACAAGCTCGCACGCAATAGATTTCATTGTTGTTTATATCCTGGGTGTTGTAAGGTTTTGCCCAATCAACTTGTTTTGATAATAATATGTCAATATTTTAAAAACAAGAAAGCACGCCGGATCGATCAATGATGATCTTTCCTGATATAAACTTACGCGCCCTTCAAAATGAAAATGTTATCTTTCTAGAAATAGAAATAATTGATTTATTGACTGGTATATACAGACTCCTGTATGAGTAGATTGTCTTTGAACGAACCTTGTTAGCGCTTGATCCCTTTAGTAACGAAAAGAAACATAGTCGGAGCGGACTTTTTTTCATCTGGTAAACCGCTCCAATGTAGAAAGCGAAAGTACCACCAACCGAAAACAGATGAAAATATCTATGGCATTTTGGGGCGTTGCTTGGTAGACCCTTAACATAGGGCGGTGAAATGTACTCAAGAATGGGCTCTTATTAGATTGGGGAGATATCGACGATATACAACCTCTAAGATAAAAATAATCGAAAGACAAGCCCCTTTATTCACTTGCGAAATGCCTCGACAGGTCGACAATGTGAGATATCGGTGTACAATCCATGAATTAGCAATTATCTGAGATGATGCAAAATTAGGAAGGAAGCGCATGGGAAGGAAGGAATTATTGTGCAAACGAATTCATACAGGTCCGAGGTCCGACAATGCGATCGAACTAGCAAATCCAATCCTTAATGAAAACAGCATTTGATCTGAGACATGCTGATGTCTGTTAAAAATCGGTGTAAAATACTTTCCAGATTTTTCTCAAGAGCACTTTACCCCCAGGAGCGAAAGTCAAAATGAATTAATCGACGGATGTGAAGACATTTTGACCAGTTGTTTGTGTGCCTCAAAACTGCTGCAATCAAATGCATCAGATGTGGTTTTGAATTTCAAAAAAAAAAAAAATGAAAAATAGAATAAACAACGGTATTATCCTAACAGTGTAGTGGAAACGACACATATAACAAGGCTAAAGAGCAATCGGAAAATAGAACTATTGAGTCACTGAATATACGAAGGTTGAATATCGATGTACCAAGTCAGTTTCTTGGTGAATCCAATTTAGTCTTTAGCATGGAGAAAAAACCCATCGTGAAAAACAATGGAAGTCTTTGAGCCGCTTAGATAAAGTGGAATGAAAATGAAAAGAGTACAAATACAACAATAACATCTTCATCTATTCTTTCCTTAAAAAATACTCAACCAGCACTGTAAGACTATCAATTCTGAAAAAAATTACTGGAAATGGACTTATCATTAATTGAAACTCTTTCAGTTTGTTTTCACAGAAAATCAAATCAGTTAAATGTTGCAAAAGCATTGTTGGGTTAGATAACTTTGTTGCAACCTCAAGCTCGTTTTGGTAAGATTTGTCTGTCCAAGATCTTGAAGTTGTATTTTGTCCCTTGGTAGTCTCTTGCTCTATTCCGAGCCCGGGTTCTATTTTTCAGTGGGCTTTTCTCGGCGCTTTGTTGGGTTCTTTCGGTGCTTTGTCGGGTTTTGTCGCTTTGTTGGGTTTTTTCGAGGCTTTGTTGGGCTCTGACGTTTTCAGTTGTTGGGTTATTTGAGTGCTTTTCCTTCGGCGCTTTGTTGGGTTCTGTCATTTTATTTGGTTCCTTCGGCAATTTGTTGGGTTCGGTTTTGTCGCTTTATAGGTAGGTAGATCAGGTCCTGTCCTTTTTCTCCAGCCAGTACACAGTTCTAACGTTTCGTTGGCCGGTTCTATCAAATTTCCAGGTCCTGTCTTTTCATTTGGGTCTCCATTTTCCTAGGTTCAGTGCTGCTTGAAAGCTTCTACAGGCATCTCGACTTTATCACTAATTTTCACCCGGATATGATTCCATTCTCACCAAGTATTCGTCCCACCAAGCTGCCAAATGCATTATCAAAGTACTATCCCGTCTTGAATCTAAATTTTAGGAGTAAAGCTTTCACGTAACTCGAACCCGACTGAAATGTTATTCTCCCGTCTCACGAGAAATCTTAAACTCAACCGAAGGAGTTCAAATCTTGAAGAACTACTTACAGGGCATCAATCGTCCGATATGTCTGAAATCTGTGATCGAGGAACCAAGAATGATGAAACTTGAAGTGATAGATAAAATGTCAGTGACTTACAATGTCTAAGAGATATCCTTTCCTTGCAGCATAATCTCAAAAAACATGAATATCACGAACTAACACGACTAAGACGAAAACAACAAGGGAGCTAACTGAGCCATTTTTTAAAATTACCAAGACTGAATAGTGAAAAAGGTTAAGCGAAAAGTCAGCAGTGAAAAGGATCGTAAAATTCACAATTTAATTAGTGTCTCGTCAACAGAAACCCTGACAGATTTTTATTAACAGTAAATCTTGGGGAATAGGGCACGGGTTAAAAAGGCACAGATGGATTTTATCATACACAACTCCACCCAGATAAAGTTGATTTTTCAACACACTTCTCACTCATGTCTGTCGGGTTTGCACATGGCTTATCATCGGGCAGGGTAAGATAACAATACGTATCAAACAACAGTTAATTATGGCTTCTTCTGCTTTAAAAATTTACTTATACATGTAAACTGTTACCTTATTAATATACACAACAGAACGCAAAGTTATGAACCAAGGAAGGCAAACGTGAAGATCAAAACACACATTCCCAAGGAACTATCATAAAGTCATATGCATAATGAAATAAGTTATTTATCTTTCATTACTTTAAGTACCAAAATTAGCTGTCTTGAATGGTTCTTCTCACAGCCATAAAGAGTGTTTTTATCAAGACTGCGGGTAGTTAACAGAAACGAGATTCAAACGGGCACACGACAATGGTTTTTCGCAAAACAACTACGCGTATACGAATAAAATAATAATACTTGTAGTAATATTAATAATAATAATTTTCCTTTTCTCATGGACTTAGTCACATCGGTTAAGCCAGTCTTAAGTGTTATTACTTTCTTCACATATGATTTCAATCGATCCTCTACTTCTTTTCATCACAAGAGTCTTCTTATATTGACAGAGTTCAGAGCGAGTGCCACATTTTGACACCAGCTACTCGATCTTTGCGTGGGACATTTTTGCCACTTCATCAATTCTTTTATTTAACCTTTATTACTGGTAAGGCCACTGCTCCAATTTTGTCTCCAAGAAAAAAAAATTCCTTTTGTAAGAGATTGCGGTCATGGTTTTGGCTTCTGTCCTGGACTAAGCGCTTCGCTAACTCAATCATCTCTTGAAATGTGCCTAACCCGTATCTAAGCAGTTAGCACGTGCTCTTCGAACGACGTTTATGTCAGATTTATGTGCATTGAGATGGGTTCGCGTTTACCCGGCTATGTATTGTGCTTGCGACTACTCGGATGCACATTGGTTAAGAGGTGAGTTCATGTGGCTTAGAATTATCTCGGTGTTTAGTACATATAAATGTTATACTGGAAGACAGTCTTTCCAGCTAGATGGTTGGATAAATTTTAAGGTAACCTTTAGAAAAAAAAAACTCCACGAAAGAATATCTGCCGCAAGTTAATGCGAGAGATTGTTGTCAGAACGTTTGCCGACAAAACCGTGTCTGTGAATTCTGATTATTCCTCTGATTAAAATGTTATGCCTTCTTTTCGCAGGCAGTTTTATTCTTTTTCCTTTTCTAACTTTATCCCCTTGTAAAAAAAAATTAACGCATGTGCCAAAAATCTGAGACACGATTTTTGAGGTCAGTGTGTAAAGCAATGGATGCCATGTCTTCTCCGGCCTAAATTTAGCGGGCGTGCACCTTGATTTATGTGTTCGTGGAAGTTTGTAAACATAATCACATTTTCAAAACACGGTAAATTTTTACCGATCGGGTCATAATCTGTAGTTATTAAGCTTCCAATAAATATACGGTTTATATGGGTTTTTGTTAAAACCACGAACGCTAGAGCGGACCGCGCGCGGATGGTCAAATGGCTTATATTGATACCTTAATCAATTTGAAGTTTTAAGTGAATTTCCCCCGCAAAGTCTGTCAATCTTTCATTGCGATAGTATAACTAAAGGCTGACCGCTTATGATTGTTACAAAATACCATGCCATTTTAAAATAATTACAAATGAAATCTTGCAAGGATGATTGTTAAGTGTTGCTGAAACTAGCCACGGTTCTTTTCTAAACTCTAATCAAATGCTCAAATTAGAAGAAACGTTTGTTCTTGTGGGTCGATGTGAGTTAAAACTCCTGATAAAATCAAGAGACGGCAGTTTTTAGCGACTTGAACGCAAGATTTTTTGAACGAGGTTTCTTAATAGGCTTTAGGCGCATTCAATCCTAGCCTAATCTTCTTAAAAGGTGAAATTCTGACATATCATATATTTTTAATTTTTGCAGACGAAACTACATGTGTTTACTCTCACTAAGATGTCAAAATACTGATCTGAATGAGTCATTTTGTCTACTTGCGGTTACAGGCAAAACGAACTTAAAACGAGAACGAAAAAGTAGCAGAACAGACGAATTACTGAAGGGTAAAAGAGATTTAGGACGTTGAATCAACACAATTCACATTAAGTCAACGATGGATTATTATCAAAAAGTACATTATGTCTGAAACACTGAGAAATTCTTGGTTGAATCCAACAGCAAACTTTGTATAGTCTAAATGTTGAACAATATTCGCCCATATTAAATTAATAAAAAAAAATGATATACGAACAAAGACTGTTCACAGACACTCTACCCTTAACACCCAGAAAATTAATGGAGAGCTGTGTTTTTCCACCGGAATAATATCTTTGTGTAAATAGAAAAATATTATGTTCCATGGACAGGATTCCTGACTTTAAGAAAGCATGTGTTTCTAATGGTCTCTGGGTTAATTAATTACATATCAAAATCAATTATAATTTGTTGTTGGTAGTTCGCGTGCCTGTATGCGTCGGTTTACCCTGGCTCGCTCGTCTTTTGAACAAATAATTATAAAATATTAAAATTGGTATTTAAGAGTTTGTTTTTGCAATTAGATAACTTGAAATGTAGTTAGATAGTTGCCGCGGGCCCGAGGGTGTTATCACAAAACCACAGACTGAATTTTCGCACGAACGGTTTTGACGTCATACAGTGGAAATTTAGTTTCAGCAAATTCGCGATGTACTTATGAGGTTGAATTCATTATTAGGCGCTTAATGAATTGTTTAGAAGTTTCTCCATACAACAGACTTAAGACTGTAACATGCTTGGCACTATTGAAAAAGCTTACATGATATTTTAGGAGCCTTCTATCAACAAGAAGGGAAAAGAGTAAATTAAATAATCGCAAGATCATAGTCCTGATGTCTGTGAATCAGTTATTTGGACAAGTCTTGTTTATCTTTTTCAAATTCCTAACCTGCAAAAGTACATGTATAAATGGAAAGGTAACCAATGCTTTTTTTAAAGCTGTAATGTGGTGTACAAACGCATCTTTTACTGGAATAACATGAAAAATTCCACGTAATTCAAGTGATTCACTCAAAAATGCAACATATAACGCTCTTTTAATACAATTTAGGACAAAAGAAATAAAGGTTTAAGAGTTATTGACACATTGACTGGGGAATTAAGGGAAACTTAATATACTTAAATCTTCAAATGTTAACCCTTGAGGAAAGACGAGTCTGGGCAACAAGGAGCTGTTTGTACTTTTTCACGCAAAAAGTAAAGAGCACTAATTTTCATATAAGTTATCAGTTTGTTAACACCGTTTGTCGATATTAATAACATTTCAAGTTAAAAGTTTCAAGGGTCCTTTCGTAGTAAATTTCTACATAAGGTTTTAACTAATTGACATGCTTTTTTTACAAATAAACACCCCTGCCCTTCCGATCAGAGTTGTCGACGAAATCACGAAATTTCCGTTTCGGACAATCGGTATTCCCTTCGCGCGTGCACTTGTCAGTTGATATCAAAAATATTCCACGGATCTGTTCCCCTTGATATGGATCTCTTTGTTGTTTCAGTTTTCCGGAAGCGAGATTCATGCAAGAAACCAAGGTAAGATTTTGAACTACATGTTTTCGAGACCGAATAATTATTGATTGCATACTGAGAAAAAATTCAGATCTGATTGCTTCCAAAACATGGTTTGTCAACACATTGCTGCCAAACTGACCACATGGTCACGTACACCAAGAATCCTGAGCAATTTATATTTCTGAGATTAAAACATACGAGTTCATTTTGAATTGTGTGAATGTTTAAATGAACTGAAGCAGCAATCTTATGCAATCTTATGTGATTATAATCACTTCATTTCAACCCAGCTCGCTGTCATGACTTGCTGCCGTGCAGGCAGCCCTGCGTGCAACCTTGCCACACTAATCCTTCTCTATTTATTTCTTAACAAGACTAACAAGTTGGTTTTCGGTCCTACGGTTTTCAGCCGAGTTTAGTGAGAAGTCAAGATTTTTAGACCGAGTCAAACAGAAGCATTTCTCTAAAAACAAACACCGACTTAAGCGAATTTCTCTTAGTCTGCTTGGAAACTATAAACTTTAATAAAAACAAAGCCTTCCCGAAAGCGGAAACGTAATCTGTTAAAGCAATTTTGGAGTGTCGGAGGCTGCGAATTGAATTTTCTTCGACGTTTTTAATATCTGAAAGGCAGACACTTTAATCCACGAGTTATTCAGCATGTCAGCTCAACGTATAAACGCTCTTTGACCAAATGGTCGCCCATTTAAATAGAGAGATAAAAACTCGATATAAAACGAATTGAATTAGCAGGCTGACTCAGTGTCAGGGAAGAACTCATTGCAAGTCTCTGAATAAAGAGTAGTGTTGAATGCTAAACACCTGACTGACTTGGTTAGACACCTTTGAAGATATGCAGCACGATAGAAGTGAAATGTGTTCTCAATTGTACGTATGTACTAACATATCAAGTCTTTAATACTACTGAGAGCTAAATATAAAGACAAAAGCCGTATTTGTAGTAGTTGTGAAAGACTTCGAGCCCTACAGACAACGAAACATAGTTTATACATCGCTTCATAATTCTCTAGTGTTCGATTAATTTACCAATTCTTTAGTTTCAACTCACACCAATTACAACTGCCAACCTAAATTCAGTTTTGCTAACACTGAACTTGGTACTGGCAAGCATTTATCTTCTTGAAATAAAATTGTTCAGTCTTATTGTTGTATTAGTTCTTCACATGTTTAGTCAAGTAATTTTTGTTTCAACCCATATTACAGGAGAGCGAAAGTAATCACACGAAGTCGATTACGGCCAGAACAAAGTTAACATATAAAGAACGTTTGCGGTAGATGTAAACACAAGAGTGATTTCAATTCTTCTCTCAGACACTTCACTCACTTAAACCAGCAACGAAGCGAGCTGAAGCGAAACTAACTTCTTATGGCTAGCTTAGTTATAATAGAAACTTGGCCTGTATGAACCAATTAACCTCTAGGTTAAACAATCCCTTAAAAGCTAAAGCTCCATCAAATATATCTTTGTTCTAAACAATTGCGTCGGCCGGGAGAGCACCATCCTCGGACAGATCGAGCTTCACCCATCCATTCATCTCTAAACTCTACACTCGAATAATTTTTCAGCTAAATGAAGCGGGAAATCTTCTCAAAAATGTAGTGCGGACAAAACCATTTGTCTGTGGAATTATTTCTGTCCCCTGACTAATATACAACGAACTTAAGGAAGCTTATTTTCATTGCAGGCGAAACCACAAGCCTGGAAGTGGTTCCGAAAGTCCTCCGATCTATACAGTGAACTACAATTCTTCGAGGAGGTGTCTTGAAACCAAAACCTTTAGTCATAAAGTTATTGTTGTGGTTAAATTCCTCTGCCTGAAGAGCTTAACAAACAAAAGATTACTCAGTCGCCTTACTGATTTTATGATGACGGGACTCAGCGATCGACTCATCTTTCGAATCTTCTATGTCAAGAGACACTTTACAAAGGGTCTTACAATCTTTAAATGATTTAAGCACCAGTTTGCAGTTATTCACGAAGGCCCTTTAGTAAAGACATCTTGTAAGTATTGTTCGAGTACAAAAGCCAATTGTTCAAGAACAATGCCGTTAGGATATATTTTAACTTAAATGTTATATGCACTTAGGATTCTTGACAAAAATCCAGGAATCGCTTACCACTTTATATTTTGAATGACTCGAGGTGAACACATTGGGTACTGCCAAGAGATTATGATACTGCATATTACTCATTAGTCTGTGAGTGAAATGCATTGATTCGGTTTGCTTCCAATGAATTTAAGCAGCCTTGTTGTCTTCTTAAAATTTAATTTGCTGTTTTAATTTAGTATCACAATGATACTGAACTCATAACAATTGTAATTCTTTTCCTAACCTTCTAAAAATTGCTATGCTAACGATCAAGACAATGAACAATGTAAGTTCATAAATTAATTACTTTCATGTTGCTGACTGTGTTGATGGAACAAGTGTTGAAATCACTAGCTACGGTAAGAAATTTGAAGGTGAATCTGTAGCCCCTAAATAAATCAAGGGTGGATTTTATTTGCCTTATTTACTAGCTAGTCTTCAATGCTCCAGAGACAGTTTTGAGGTAAGCTCAAGGCAGAGATCATAATTTTTTTGCTCAATAGTGACCGCGTGGATATAATGACATTCTGAAGAGTCCTTTTTTGAGTCCAGATAAATTAATGGCCTTGTCACTTTGAAATCACTGCACACTACAGTAGGGCTAGTGGAATACACTTACTGAGCAATTGTACAATAAAATAAATTTGTAAAAGTCAATTTGTATTTTGTGCTTGTCACAGTTTTCGTTCGCCTTTTTTCTTGTAGTTTTTATCGTTCTCCAACTTAAAGGAATTTTTGTAGCAGAGTGCTTTCAGGGAAACAAGTGCATCTGAAAAAATTAAAATGTTCCTGGTATAAGAATTTGTATAGATAACTGATAGAGTACAGTCGAGCTAACTTGTAAATCATCTGGTCTGTGGCTTAACTGAAGAAGGATTGTTCCATTCCAATTTCACTTACAATAATCCTCGTACTTTGCTGAGCTGATGGACACAAAAGAACTATGAATTAATGTAAAAATTCATCAGTTTACAAAATAACTGATCCTAGTTTGATTGTTGATTATAAAAATGATTTTAATCAACCCAATGTTTCAGAATTAAAGCTGAAGAATTTTTGATAATAGTTTTAAAACTAATGAGATTTTTAACCACTGTCTTACTTGTCCAACTGAGGAATTTCTGACAAAGCGGCATCGATAGAAATTGTTCCGGCGCCAAACATCAAGGGAACTACTTTTCGATGTGTCAGCTAGTCAATTTAAATTCTTTTGTATTTATGTTCTTTCATAGTGCCTACTTAAAACGTTAACTTTAATTGTACATCACATTGAATTTTTGTGTATATTTGATGAAGATATTACAGTTTGTGGGAAAAGGTTTGCAAATGGCACAATGTTACTAAATTGTTGGCAACACATAACACTTAACTGTAACGGGAAGATATGAAAAATGTTGGTTTGATAATATACTATAGAAATTTCCTACTGTAGAAAGTTCTTTCCTTTTCGATTATCATTCGAATCATCATAATGTTATCTCGCAATCCGTCTTTTAACCCAGTAAGACGACATCAAAATAACCTTAAGCTAGATTTTCTTATCTAGAGAGACCCGATTTTTGGTATCGCATACAAATCCTAGGATTTTCTTCGGTCCGATTGCTTTTGGAGCCGAGCTTATAACTTAATTCAGTCAATTCTTTCACTCAAATCAACTTGGAATTTTGGCCGGCAACCGATTGCAGATTCCGAAAGCCTTTTAACAGTAAGACAATTGGAGACTTAGAGGCACCAAATGGGCCAGAATGTAGTCAAAGCTGATTAAATATGCTATCTGTAATCAGGTAAAGACATTGTAAGGTTTATATATCCTCTTACTGTGGAATTCCTCGCCGCAATCTTTTCTACTATTGCTTGTAAAAGGAATCCGGGAGCTCTCCTTGACTTTAGAGTCGCAGTTACATTGTCCAAACACAATTAAACTTTCACTTTTAAATTTGATATATATCCGATAACAAGCGATTAACGTGAGCGCGTGCTAAATGTTCAACAAATGGGTTTACCTTAGGCTAGTTGTTCTGTTGCCGCTTCTATTTAGAAAACCACAAACTTGAACATTCCAATGTTAGAGTCACGTATCAAGGCTTGCTAAAACGGCAATCGAAAAAGTCATTGTCACCCGTTAAAATGTGCTTCAAATGGGCTTAGAACCTCTTGACGTTTGAATTTAAAGGTTATTTCTGACAAGGGTATAACAACAAGGTTTCCTTTTCGCCCACATATCGTACAATTAACAATTTGTTCATCCCCCATGCTAATGGTTTTGAGGCTACGAATAAACAACAAATCATTCACTCAGTTCTTGTGGCGATTACACCACTTCAAAGCAATCTACCACAGTAAGGATATGACGACAAATGAAAGAAATCTAATGTATATTTGCCTTCAGAAACCGAAACTTACTTCAGTTGTCGGCTGTTAGGACACCCTTCACGCGAGGTCACGCGTGATGGAATAACGCGTGGACGGCCATAAACTTTTTCAGAGCAACGATTTCACGAATCACAAGGCAGACTCGTCTTGATTACAAGTGAAAACATTTACCGGAAAACTCTGCAGTTGCCGGAAACTGCTCAAAACAAAGGAAGCGTCCATTTTCAGGAAGAAAGGGGCCTGGAATTCGGTTGTCAGGAAGTCGAAATATGCAACATCTTATGGCATGTGGTAACACAATTATTGGACCGCAAGGTCGCGCGCGCGCTCATGTAATTTCACTCGTGCGTCAATACACAGTGATAATGGCTCTCTAGGAGAGTATTTACTTAACTTAACTTCAAAAGAAATTATGCGATGGAAGCTGTGCCTAAAGCTAAAAAATGCACACGAGGCTAGTGTAGTTTCATTGCTCCATTATACGACAATTAAAGGATCGGCGTTGATAAAAGATATATTAAAAGTGTTGAAATTGCTAGCTAAGGTGCATGTCTCGTGTCTGGTTTGGAATAAGCTGGAATAACTTTATTGCAAATCCACATTGCAGATTATTTATACAACGCATTCCGCTTTTCTAAACGACGGGATGCAACGAAAATCCATTAGGAGCCGTTTATAAACACAACCCTGCCGCAAAAATACCTAAAAACAATGCGCTAAAATTGGTATGGAAATTCCCAGATTATTTTAAGAAAACTTGTTTAGTTACCCCACGCCTTTTTACTGAGGTATTCGCTCATTTCCTTTGCCAGCTGTCCATAGCACGCGTCAGACTGGGCACTTTTTTGCCATAAACGACTCATGTTACCCTCATTAATTCAAATAAACACGCTACATGAAAACAACTGCAAACAACTCTCGAGACGCTAACTGGTTTTTGTTGACTTTAACCGGCCTGGGAATCCAAACAAGCATGGACGAACAATAATGCTGGGTAAAGAACCTTCTCAGAAAAATCCACAAAGCTAAAAGAATCACTTTTAATCCATTTAAATTCGGACTAGTGATAGCCGATCTGTTATCGCTTCTCGGCTAGCTTTAATCGCCCGCTTAATTGCTAATTTGTTTTTAGATCTAATCTGTTGTTTACTTTGTTAAAGGCTGGGTGCATTTCCTGAATTACGTCTTTTTCTGGATTAAAATAGAAATCAATACACGGTATTACGTACAGATTCCTGGTTTTCAAACTTTCTGAGTCTCAACAGCAGCGTTTTAAGCCAACGAGGGCCGCTCAAGAGGACTTTGAACGAACATGTTATAAAATTAGCTAAAATAACAAAGCGAAAAACAACCCTAAACAACTTGAGAACTCTTTTGTTTTTGTAAGGAATGTGCACAGAACGGAATTGATGTCGAGTTGACAGATAGTTTTAATTTACGCCAGATGCCGTAGCATTCCTCATGTGCGCCGCAATAATCAAAGGGTGACCGACCGCCTTGAAACGATGAGCAGAAAGATATAAATGAGCGGAGTTGACAAGTCAAAGCACACCCCTTACGACCACATTACATGATTCTGAGGACTTTCTGGTCTGCTCAAAGACAGCGTACAAGATTGTGCGCCGCAAAAGGTTTGCTGTGAAAACACAGGCTGCACACTCAGTTGTGGGTGGTCTGAAGTCTTGCTGGCAGATTCAAAATAAGAGTTTAGTGGCTTTAACGCTGAAGAAGTGCGAGACCTCAGCTCTCAGTTGCAGCGTTCACTGTTACAAGGTAGCCTGACTCCGCACAGGTCTGAGTGGATCTCACTGCTGGAAGAAACAGCTTAGGAAGTCACTAAAGCGCTAGATAAGTGTAAAAGGTCTTTGCAGTGATTGAATTTTCACGCCTGAGCATGGAAGTGCAGGTCATAAGAGGTGCTTTGGTCGGGAAGGATCGCGAGCAGGCAGGAATAGACACAGGAAGCCCGTCAAGTGCTGACACTATGCTGGTTCCGATGATGAGCGGACACAGGGAAATAACTTCTGATATTCCACTGGTGTACCATACAGGAAACTTTCATCAGCCGTCTATCCAATCTTCGCTCTTCACTTCCGATATAAAAAGCCCCGAGCCAAAGCGAAACAACATAACAGCTAAACCTACCATGCAATCAAGAAGCAAGCCTTACCTGTCCGAAGAAGTGAAGCCGCCATTTTCCTACATTGCATTAATAGCAATGGCCATCGACAGTTCCCCATATCGCATGAGAACACTGAACGAAATCTACGAGTACATCATGATGCGATTCCCATATTTTCGCAGTAATCAACAGAAATGGCAGAATTCCATTCGACACAATCTGTCCCTAAACGATTGCTTTATAAAAGTTCCGCGAAGCTATTTTGGCAAACCAGGCAAGGGAAACTACTGGACTTTGCATCCAGCCTCTGGGGACATGTTTGGAAGTGGCAGCTTTCTCCGCCGTGCCAAGAGGTTTAAGTGTCGCCCTCCGCAAAAACCAAACGAGCCTGCCTTTGTGCGCAAAGTGAACTCGAACCATCACTTCAGCTTGTTCGTCGAAGGATTTACCCATCAGCTTTGTAGCTTGCAATTCCCACCCCACTGTGAATTTAGCGCCTATCCGCAGAGAATCCCTGCAAATGAACCTTGTGTAGCGGCTCCAATTCATTTCCAATTGTCCCCAACACCGCAAAGTGTTATTCGTCCTACCGCACGATATGGGTCTTTGGAGATCCCTCGCGTGCATGTTGGTGCATTTCAACCCGTCCCGAAGGGATCTCGACGAAGCTTCATGATCAAGGAGTTGATCGAGTCGAAGCCACTGGCAAGCGCTGCCGAAGAACCAGACGATGTTAGGTCCGACTTGTGAGTTTCACCGCGAGACTGTTTATACAACTCAAGAAGGTCAGCTTAAGGCTTCTGCAAGCCTCTAGACAAAGACACTGAAAAAACACCAAGGCGTTTCACGATTGATCCAGCGAAAGAAGTTATGAAGTACATTTCAAAACTGCTGTTGGCCAGTCATTACTTCAGGAGAACATTAGCAATATTTGCTAGTCACCACCAAGAGAAACTAGTTGAAAAATTTATTTAAACCGTTACAAACATTTTATGGACGATCGGGTAGGTTGTAAATTTTGTGAAGTGCACAGAAATATGCTCAAAGTGCTGAGAATCAATTACATTAAGTGTTAAAATAATTATCTTCAGTGTTGCATGCATTTTTCTCATCAATGGACCATGCAGAGAAAAAATTTATTTCTCTAGTACTTGAACGATTAATGAGGATAATGACATAGTTAGGTTAGGCTTTCGGCCTAAATGTTTTTCCAAATTGGAATTCAATAGACGTGAAGTCATTGATTAGTAAAGTAATCATTTAAATCACATTTATTTCGAACGGCCGCAAAAAGCAAACAAAATGTTTGAGGTTACGTTTGCTTTTGGATGGGTTTTTTATTCGAATTGGTTTGCGTGAGAGTATATATTTGTCGATGGCTGTATTACGCTAAGGAATTTTGCCATGTTACAGGTCAAGCGATCTTAAATTCTCCGTTAAAATTCTTGTTTTAATGATTTTTCAATTTAGTGTCCCAGTTTACCCGGACCTCCGTCCTGATATGCTCAGAACAATTATATAAATCGATACAATTGCAATCAGGCCATTTCTGCAATCCCACACTACCTACACATCTTAATTTGCCAGCGCCGAGAAAAATTTAATTTGCAGCTTAGCAGGAAGGAAGTCTGCACATCACAGTTTGTTCAAGTTTTTGTTAGCTCACCGCAATCTTCGCGCTAGATACAAAACGCAACAATTACTTTAACCTCAGGAATTTTTATGACGTTACCAAATCTACCCTCCCTCTTAACGTTAATGGCTTGAAATAATATAATTTAACAGTCGAGTTCGTCAAGCTGGCCTCCATTGACTTTTGAAACTTAACTGAACCTGCCTTTGGTGAATCTTTGACAACAACAAGTGTAAGTACAAATGGAAACATTGCGAATTAATAAAGCTCAACGTTTAAACAAGCAAAGAAGTCTCTGAATTAGAATCTATTTATAGATCGATCTTGCTTTTGACTTGTCAAAGATGATCTGTGCTCGCGTTGATTTTACGGAAGGGTGTAGCAAGCTATCTAACCAAAAACAGGAAGCGAAAAGACAGTGTTCTCTCCAGCAATCATTTAAACATGTTTACAAGTAAAATTCCATAATTCTTGGTCAAATCACAACTGTTGCACTTTTTACATCGGAGAGAGCTACATTGCTTGCAAAAATTTGTTTTCATTTCGCATTAATTAAATCAAGAGTAACCGCGTTTTTAAAAGGTATTTAAAAGGTTAGTTAATCCTTTGCAAATCCAGAGATTGATCAAGCTGGGCGAGTTTATCCCAGTTTTTAATTCTCAGATGTTTGTTGAAGATAAGGAGGAGGGATTTCCCTGGACCGGACAGGACAGAAACAGAAACTCCTATTTTTACAGACGATTAACTAACTCAAGATTAATATTCCGAAATAAGGCCGATGACTGAAGCAATTTCTGGAAGCATTTTTCGGCGGAAAAGCTATTGTTTAAAATGAGAGGTTAGGAAATTCTTTCTTAGGGTATTAGAAAATCGATGCCCTAAAGTCTCCTTTGCTTTTGTTGAGAATGTTCTAATTTCTAATCTTTCGAAAGCTTTTCAAAACTTTTCCATTGCTTAGTAATCTACTTATAATATTCTGTTTTATATTGTGAATGCTCCAGGTGAAATTTGTATCTTTATGCCGTATAAGAGCACCTTCTTTTTCCTCACCCAGTATAGAACATGACAACACTTTTACGATGCAGTTTTGTTTCGTTAGTGTGACTTATTATGACTCGGAGAACTGTAAGCCAGATGCACTGACAATTTCTCCAGTATCAGCATTTCATGCTGGGAGATTAAAGTTCTTGTGATGCTATTAAAAAACACGATTTAGCACCAACAGTTATGATATGTTTTCTTCAAGTCACGTGAGACTTTCAGATGTTGTTGATAATTGACAAAGGAGAGACTCGCCTTTGGGAAACAAATCGGTTTAAATGTCTGAAACATCAACGGTATGGAATAAGCCCTTTTAATGCTTCCCAACCGCCAGATGCGGTCGAAAGGAATCACTGAAGTTTTATTTAATATACTTTTAGTCCTATTATGTCGGTCCGCTTTCGCAAAAAAGGGTTATTTCTGGTTTCATTCGGATATAAACAGTCCTAGACGGAAAATGTATGTGCTTTGGTTTTATCAGTAACAACAGTCTTAGATACAACAAGCATTTAAAGTAAGCGGGATGTTTTCTTTAATACATGAATGGGTATTAAGGCAAAGAGCTCAGATACGATGACATTGTTAAAGCTTTATTTACTAGACCAAAAAATCTACAGTATTGGAAGGTGAATATTCAGGTCCGGCAACGACGCAGGTCGATATGGAAATTATTTTCTGTACACATTTCATTTCTCGAGAATACACACTGTATCTATGAAAAGATCATGTTTAAAATAAAATTCAAGCGGGAATAAAACTGAAATATTTCCTTGCTGGACCGCAAGTGCATATTGAATCGATATTTCCCCGAGAATTACGTCAGTAAAAAAGCCTTTTCAAGTTCATGATATGCCGATAAGACAGCGCCATAATGAGCAGTTAAAAAACGTATTTCTCCAACTTACTTCACACCGGAAAAGATCAGAACTTTCCTCTTTTCATAATCAAGAGCGGCTTGCGCTGTTGTTTACTTGTACAGAATTAAATTTAGTTCAATTCAAACCACTGACACTTTTTCCGCTAAGAAATTTGCGTCAGACTGGTTAAAGCGGACATTTTTGAGGTTTGACTCATCGGCAAAAATAGACTTGGCTCTTCATGGGATCCAGCCGTATGAGGAAGTCCTTTCGTCTGAAACATTTTGGCATGTAAGCAGATTTTACTACATGTAGATTAAATTAAAACGAAGACTGCTCGTTCACTGATCTGCCTGAGAATGCTAGCCTTGTATGTTAGCTTTAACAGTCAGTCTGCTCTCCAAATGGTTTAAAAAATATCGTGGTTGTTCACTTTTAAGAACGCATGGAAATGGAAGCACTCAAATCAAGTGATAAGCGCATATTGAACTCTCGAGCTTTCCTTAGCCTGCTGTAATGAAGAAAACTATTTGCTTTGGCATTCAACACTTGATCTTTTGAGTCATGATATTTTGCTAACACGCTGTTTGCTTCTCACATGCAACAGAGCAAAACCTAATTACGTGTTTGCATCGATCTGCTATCGGTTAGACTTCAGCATTCTTTGTATACGACCAACTTGAAGTTAATCAAAAAGGCAAATAATTAGTGATTAGTCGTATTTCGGGTTTCGCCAGCAAAGGTGACATCCAGTCTGGTTGACCGAATGGATGAAAACGTGAGCTTTATTACTGTGGAGAAAATTGTCTCACACACTGCAGTGTTACAAATACGGAATTTTTACATGGTGGTCAATCATTCGGGTTTGGTTTGGGTGTGAATAACAACAATCTGTCCCATTGTTTGACTTGAATGTCGTTCTCACCGCAACATTGAATATCGGTTTCTAAAATTGGCATTCTATTGTGAAGGCACCTTTTACTCATCTAAAACAAAGAAAAGATGTCATAAAACCCATGTTAGTCGTCGAGCTTTGCAGGGGTTAAAGCAAAATCACTGTGTGTTTAAGTAAATACATTTCCCTGGTGGAGTTTAATGGTTTACTTTAGATATTCTGTTTCCAATTTGCCGAGAAAACAGATTGTTTTCTTATCATTTTTGTCGGTTTGTTTTGACGACAGCAGACAGGCGAACAAGTTTTCTTGCAAATTGTTCAAAGAAAACTTTAGAAAACATCTGATATTTAAGGAGGCAGCTTGGATTGTTTATTTAGCTGTTCTCTCCAGCAAAGAAAACAAGCTAACGCGTTTTCCCTGCAATGGGCTTGCAGAAATGAAACACTGAAAACTTTTGTTTTTATAAAATTAGCTAAAAGCGCTTTTGGAAGCTCGTTTTACGAAAGGCATCGTTTTGACCCCATGCAAGATTAATGATTATCACAGATGAGTGAAAATATGAATTAAGCTGAATAACATTGAATCCTTGTAAATATTTAAAGAATTTTTTAACTAAAACAAATTTAGAAAGATTGAATCGTCTGGTTAAGCTATATTTTTTTGGATGAGTTATTCACACGAGTTTTGAAAGCAAGCTGACCCATTTCAATCTGGTTTTAACAGGGTAATATTTTTACAAACAAAACGAGATGATAAGTTCAAAAGGTCCTTAAACAATCTAACTAGAAGTATCAGGTTCGACTCATTTAAGCTTTGCAACATTTTCATCCTAATACCGTTTCTTTGACCATCAGATTCAGCGCTTCTCTTGATCCTAAATAAAATGGATCTTAAAATAACAAAGAAAATAAGATCTACAACTTTACTCTTGGAGCAATAAGGAAACGCTTATAACACTATTGATGTCCAGCGTGCTGATATGATAATTATTTCAATCACATCACGAGATATTGCATGAGATAACAGTGTATTTTGCTTTCTTGTTAGTTAGATATGCCAGGGTTATCTGAGGTTCAGATCAAAGTTATGCATTCATAAATAAACGCATGACCAACATACATCAAAGCTACTTATCAGTCAAATACTAATGCCATAAGTTGTGGTAACAGACTGCAATATCGTGTATTCATCGCTCATATCTACTAACATATTAAGAACACCCGTCGCAAAATATCACTGAATAATTTGTTGAATTTAGAGCAGATCTTCTTCTCCTTTACGAGAACTTACCATTTGCTTCGGTAATGAAAAATTATAAAGGAATATCAGTCACGCGCGAACTTCGCTTCCCTCGCAGGTTTACAATTGCTCTTTTTGTTTCGAAAAAATGCAAACATTATAGGCTAAGAACACCACGATTTATGGGGAAAATACCACACCCAGCTTCTAGAATGTTTTCTTTTACTCTCATTCGGCTGTCACTTAGAAAATGCTTTCATTTTAGTGAGCTGGTATTTGGCGCGTGATTACACTTGCACGTGAGTTCCATCGCGCGAGTCGAGATTCCTCCCACGCGTGTCGAGTAAAATCACCGTCATCATTCTTTTTCGACTAAGAAACAACATGATTGACAGTTAAACCATATTCTATAGAACTGAGTGTAATACCGAATGTTTTGACTGCCATGCAATATAGTGTCTTATTTTTTTTTTGGAAAATAAATCGAAAAATCCATGAATGACATTCCCTGCAGCAGTCAGGGAAGTAGCTTTCATTTTGACATTCCATAATGAATTTAAACATCGTAAGCAAAATCTTTGTTGCATCTGTAATTTTCTTGGACACGTGATAATTAAATTCATGGAAAACACTTTCGAAAATAGAACTACTGTAATAATCATAATTCTGATTACTTTTTATGACAATCAGACTTCTCCGCTCCTACTGTATAATACGGTAGCATTTGGTAAGCATTCTTTGTGTTATCTTGGGCCTAAATTGTAAGGAAAATTATCCCGTCGTTAGATCAGCAAAAAATTCAACTATTTTTAGATATTAGTTTACTCATAGTCGATAGCAGCAAGGACTGTTTCTTCTCATGGTAATTATTTTATACGGCTTTAATTATTATAAATTCTCTTTTTTTAAATATTTTTTTAGTATCTATTAATTTGTGTTCCTAAATTAGTATGGGACTTTTGCAGGCTATGTGGCATTGACACGTTAATAACGTTTTAATTATCTATCTAACTAAAACAACAACAAACTTGTTAAGTACACGTCTGAATTCATCTTCAGACGTGTACCTCTCCTCTGGTTTTCAGTGATTGTATTTTTCAACCCTTGCGACCTAAAAATTGCTCGATATTTGCGGGTAATTTGTTATGACTCACTCAGTTACAGTCTATCAATACGGTTTCTACCCGACATTTTGAATTTCACATAACAAGAAATTTCACACTGACGATTGCCGTCGTTCAGAGAGGTATCAAGTTTTTGCCTTCGTGCATTTCAATATTTCCATATTACCACGGGCCAAATATTTGCCAAGAAACTATGAAATTGTGAAACTTCCTGCGCGAGTGCTTCATGTATTCAACTGAATTAACTCAACTTCTGTGTCAACGGCTTGTCAGAAAACCGTTGAGAGAGTACAAGGGAATAATTGAAGGGTATACTCCTTGGCAAGACTAGACAAGAGCTTGGATATGCAGCCGGCTTATGTCAAATAATGTGTTTAAAGACTTTTAATAAGTAACTCGTGGTCTGTCGTCAAGGAAGAATTTCAAGTATTGTGACGTCTTATTTTCTTATTTGAAAGCAAGACCCAAATTCCTGTCTAATATGATTGCTTGTAGAGCGGTTGACACATTGGCTTAATTTTCAAAACGTTGGTGGATTGAAATACAACAAACTGCACCACCCATAGAGACGGCACTGAAAGAGAAAGGAATATCCCAGGACAAACGCAGGTGTAACCAAAGATTCTGTGACCAGATTAACAGGGCAGGTTTTCATTCAAGAAATTCCCAACTTGTTTATCAAAACCAAGCACAAGGTGTTTATGTGCTTCATGTTGTGCGGTCCTTGTTGTAACAGCAAATCCAATCACTTCGCTGACGCGGTGTCTCACCACACTTAACAATGGCACTTACAACACTAGACAATCCTTTTCCGTTTGAATGAGAAGACCTACCGCATTCACTCACCCTAAGACAAGAGTTCGATGAAATGCTGAAATACAAGCTATTAAAATAACTGAGATACGTCTTTGGCGCGCAACCAGGAACCAGATCGACAAAAGTGTACATTTCTTTGGACAGAAGGCATCGTGAAACTACAACTTATTTGCCTCAGACAAATGTCAGAATTCGCGAATATTTTTAATAGGCCACACCCTTCTATCGCTAAAAGAGACTTAAGCTCCCAGCATGACATGGAGTGTTATTTGGTATGATAAAATTCAAAATGTCAAATTGGAACGAAATTAAGATATAAGATATAGTGGTCTAGTATTTCTTGGCCCTGAACCAATTTACTTCTATTATTGAAAGTGTAAAGTTGAAATGTCGATACACGCAATATAAAAGTGAAGTATTTTGAAAGTCTATCGATTCAGTCATTAAAAAAAATAATTATGATATTACTAAAAGAAGAACTTGGGGCAAGAAAACCTTTTGCAGTTAAGGTTGTATATTTCGAAAGGGTTTCAACTAACGTATTTTGTTGTAGAAAACTAACAACGTTAGTGCCCTACGCAAATTGAACAGGAAGTAGTACAATTTGAATCTAATCGAATCTAAGAATGCTCAATTCTTTGAGGCATGTGTCCACATGTTTTTTCGAGACCGTATGTTCTCTGATGAATTGTCCCGTTGTTAAGAAACCTTTTTGAATCAACCATGGAAGATGTCGGGAACGCATTTAAATTGTACAATTAAATGATTTTTTCTTCCTAGAACAACTTAGTAGCAGTACTAAATAGCGCCACAAAGGTGACGTCATGGCTAAAAATATTTACAGCTCGAATTGCTTTCGCTTATCTCTTTGCTACCAACCACCATTTAGCGTTTTCTTTGGATTTCTTGAGAACAGAATTACTGTTCTTCGATATTCCTTTTTCAAATGTAGTTTTGTTGTTAAATTTCTTTGTTTTTCTCCACTTTCTTGTAAAGTGCGCGTGCGCCATCTTTCGAAGGAAGCGCTCGCGCGCACGCTTAATTAAAAATTAACTCAACTGTTACGTCATTGCAAACAATGCGGCAAAGTCAAAAGCAGTTTTTACCAGCGGAGGGAATGATTCTGTTTTCGGTTAAAAGTAAATTGATTGCACGACTGGACAACGAGGCAAAAATCAAATTTTTGGCTAATTCTGCCGCTACTGTTAAAAGACAATGGTGAGATCATTACGATTTTACACCTTGCAGCAAAATAATTCTCTTTTTTACATCATTGCAGCATCAAGCTCGAAAATTCGACAAAGGAATCGATAAGAATTTAACTGAAAGTGAAAGAAGAAAACGAGATAAGAAAGAAGCAGGAAAGAATATAATACAAGCGTATATCAGTAAGTTGGAAAATTGGAATCAAGGTGTGAAAGACTCATCGGCCGTCAGTGTAGCCTGGGTACTGTGCCGCTCTCATTCCGCGGTACTACTTTTCTCTGAAAAGCCCCTGATCATTTTGCCTGCAACGTGTGTTTTATTTTGAAAAGTGTTTTGTGCAGCTTCACTTGATACGCTACACAAAACACTTTAAGAAATACACTCGTTTAAAAAGAGTCAATTTGTTTGTGCTTAATTTGCAAAGAACGCAAAAAACTCCTTCCACTCCAGCATGTATTGTGTCGCGTCAGCGAAAGACTTGGCAAAAAACGCTTTATGAAAAACAACATACCCAAAGAAATTTTAACTGTTGAAGTTACATTCAGCAAGTCGTGTCGGGTTGACATTTTTCACTGAAGTCAACTTGGTCGGTATTTAGTTCATTACATTTCTTTTCAACATATGTACACTAACAATTACAAAGTTTAAGTATACTTAAGGCTCCACATCTTATTTAATACAAGTTCTCAGAAGTTCTAGCTTCTAAGGAACTAAGTTCTAAATATATCTATCTTCCAAACTAATTTGCTCGGGTATTTGTGACAAAATTTAAAATCCTATTTGGCGGACTCGTTGGTCACCTTTTTTCCGCGTTTGGCGTCAATTCCCGCCATTGCGGCCTAACCAGCAAAAAGTGCGTCACAGTTGTCACATGAACTGATTGGCCAGTTTGTTTTCACAATGAGATAAATGTTTCTCAACCAAAATGCCGATATTACGCAATGGTTATGCGTACTAGCTGTCAGTTTAGCTATAGTGAAACTTGACAAAGAAAATGGCAGTTGATTCATATACGCATATGCATTTTCTTTTTAATTCGTGATCAGTCAATTTCCGCACCGCCAAAAAATAAAGATATCCTCGAGGCACGTGCGACATTAACAAGTAATTATACTCTACTTGCTGCACATTTCCCGACTGCCTATCAGATTATTTCCCTAAATAAAATAATTGCGTGATTTTTGTCGCAAGCCGTGCCACTACTTTTCAATATGTAAGTTTTCCAGATGCATTGACTCTGGCAAGTGTAATCATACGGATCCACTTATCAAGCACGGAATCGATGTCCGCGCGCGAACCCTCGTAATATTCTATCGAACGGTTTGGAGAAAGATAGTCTCGTAGTCCAGGCTCATAGTTACTGGACCTCTCTTTCAGCTTTAAATATGAATCATGTCGGATTTGCGCCATATGTCGTCATAATAATTAAGTTGTGGTTAGTAGTTTTCAAGGGTGCAGTGTCTACAACACGGATGTGTGTAACTTGTTTCAAATGGACATCATGTTTCACATTGCCTAGGCCTTTGTAAAGAGATTTTATACCGATTTATGTATTATTTATTGCAACTTAACTTTGGATTTAGGCTTTTCTTAGCCGATACGTGCAAAGCGGCTATATTCAAATATGCGGTTTAGACACTGGACGGCGTGGATCGACTTTGTGGTAAATTCAGCACGCGAACAAGCGGTTAAGGCTGGTTTTCACTAGGCATAAGCATAAGCATAAGCATAAGCATAAGCACAAGTGAAAACAGCCGTGACATAAACATAAGCATAAGCGGAAACATAAGAAGAACGAAC
>Ga0126337_10000249_pt1 | contig 24308 bp, 20 predicted proteins | sample DipCmetagenome_FD_92527 | JGI IMG/M metagenome (GOLD analysis project Ga0126337, IMG submission 92527) | Coral microbial communities from La Bocana,Puerto Morelos, Mexico - Diploria C A metagenome | ecosystem: Host-associated > Invertebrates > Cnidaria > Coral | place: La Bocana,Puerto Morelos...
CGGAAGACTGACTTCCGCTGGAACAAAGACTTCCGCTCGTCTAAAAATAACTTTCGTGGACATGACATATCCCAAGGGCTGGACTGGGAGCCTCCCTCTCTGTCCCTCATTTTCTCTTGGTACTGGGTGACCAAATTTTGCAGTCTCTCTCTCTCTCTTATTCAGTGAGAGGCCTGGAAATGAGGTGGTTGACATTCTTAGTGGTATTGACTTGCCGACTTTCCTGTTAGGTCTCTCTACATTTTTACCTCCTAAAAAGGAGGAAAAAATTTATTCCCCCATAAAATTTATTCCTTAACCCTAACATAATCTTTCCGCTCAACGAGACAAAACACTGAGAACTAAAAGGGTTCTCCGGTTCGAATGCTAACAGAGGAACGCGCTATGTTAATGTTTTTGCACTTAAACTTCGCGCCAAGTAAATTAAGTGTTGTGATTTCCTTTGTAACGACATTTGAAGAATTTTTTTCAACGACACGGTAACCTCTAATTGAGCTTCACTTTGCCAGTTCAGTATGATCACCGCCTCGGAAACAATTAAAAAACAACAAAAGAAAACTCAACAAGAAAGATCAATTCTTACATGGAAGAACTTTAATGTATAATACTCTACAAGTAAATGTACATTTGGTTTACTAACAATGTGATATAAATTAAATTCGATTTTCTACTTGCCCTCATGCTCTTCCCTGAGAAACTCTGTACAAGTCATGTTGATAATTTAGTTATCATAATTGATCTAAAAATGTAAAATCAAAAAATCTGACTGATGATTTCCTAAAACGTTTCATAATACATGTTGAACGTAATTAAAATCTACACTCGAGTACGAGTTAGAGCGGTTTCCATAAATAAATACAGAACCAAAGTCAACACTCTAGCCAATCACAAAGCACGCAGGCAATCCAATGAACCAATCAAAACATAGAGCAAATACGTGATGGCGCAACGCGCGGGAAAATCTGTGCTAGCGAAACAGAATTGGTTTTGGTTTTACTTCTGACAAAGTGGTGCGAGTTTTTTTAAGCTAGTCGCCTAGCGTAGCAATGCAAAACCAAAGCAGAATAGAATTAGTTATACGACACTCAAGTGAAAATGTTCTATTTTGTGTCAAAACAAGAACACTTTCCAGCACAATACGTAAAAACGTGACACGTTTGGAATCCCACGTCTTTTAAAAATGCTCGGCACGGAGCAAAAACTTTTCTTATCAAACTTTAAGATACTAAAATCTAGCCTCTCTTAAAAAAAACCCACCTATAATCAAGCAGACAGGTCAAAAGATCACCAAATGCAAAAGCAAAGGACAAAAGCGCCTTATGACTGTCTACCCTTCTACACTAATGCCGGTTAACATACAAATGTTTTATTTGTTATAGAACAATCTGGGAGAATGCTGTTTACTCAGCAACGCTACAGGCCACGAGTTTCCATAATTTCATGAGCTCTAATTTAAACTCTGTCTCAGTACTTTAAGAAGATGTCAGACTATAGACAGGGCAAAAATGTACTCTTGTATATATTAAAGTAAAATATAAATAAGCAGTAATTACGTTTGTATTTTAATCAATTTGTACAGATAGTCAGATCTATATGAAACAAAATATTCCTGATATTTTCCGATTGATTAAAACGGTAATTTATATTCTAAAACTAAAAGCTGTATTTCTAAAACTCATTAATAATTGATCAAGTTTAAACAAGGTAATTCATGATCGTGACCGTGTTTGGGTATCAGATCCGAGTGAGAAGATATATCAGACACTCAAGACAGTGTTTAATCACATTTCCAAACCCTTCGACGTTCCTCAAAAATACTTCGCTACGCGTCGTATTTTTCAACTCTCTTCTCAGTGTTTTGTGGTCAAACACAGTCTTTCGAGTTTGATGTATTACATAGCAAGCGAAGAAATACAAAGGATAGCATGGAAGGGTCCCTCCTTCCAATAACTCTAAGGGACCTGTTCACTATTTTTCCTCGTTCATTTGACTTCCAACGCGCCACCAGAATTTGTTCGTAGTAAAGCGGTACTTGAAGCGAAAACGACTAACGGCGCTTTTGTTCAAGCCAAACAAAAGTCGCCGTAATAACGTAATTATACTTACTATGCAATCCTTCGTACGAAAGAAGATGGCGACTGGTACATTTACCGAAAGTTCTCAGCGCAGTAAAACCTTAACAGCACTCATAAAAACGTACAGAAAAGTTCTTAACCTTTAAACCTAACATAACAACGTCGTGCTAGCACAGGGACACACCTTGCAAAAAATAACTTTCCTCGTGCTCTGTGGGCTGTGTAAGGTTCGCATGGTATTGTCAGTGGTAAAATGTACAGCCGCCATATTTTTCCTACGGAAGATTATACTTGCTCGCCAGAACATCTCCGCTCGCCAAGGGGTTTATGTCTTGTTTGTTGAAAATGGATTTACTCAGCCCGTGCATGGTTTTTCTTTTTCCAATCAAAAACCAGCCCGACATGCCACGAGCATGTTGATAAAAAAATAAAAAAAAATAAAAAAGGAACTTGAAGTGTTTCGAGAAAACGATCCCCTTTAAGGCACGTGTAGCTTGTCCCCGATTGAGTTTTCTCTCATTTTACATTAGGAGGCCTCCGAAAGCAGAGAGGAGACCACTTTTGTGGTATTCAACCCTTAAACTATGAACTATTGTACACCACTCAAAGATATTACACCTGTTTAAATCTATTAAAACCCGTTAAAATATACACCACACCTCAGTGTTAAAACCTGTTGAAACCTCGCGAAATTTTCTTCTGAAAGCATCAACCATATCAAGAATTGAATGAGTTGTGTCAGTCCCAACTTTCAGCTATGACCTTAAAATATAATAACATGATGAAGAAAGAAACGAAGACAATTCAATGCGATGAGAACCGATTTCCGTTCAGTTATCTTACAATACTGTTGTTTTCTGTTTAAAATATCTAGCGAATGAACAATAAACACACAAACATGACTTCAATATCCAGCTAATTAAAGTGACTCAACTCCGGTGGTTTCTTCATCAAATCCCACGACCCATACCCAGTCTCCTGCAGGCGTTTGTAGAGCATCGATTTCGTCTTCTGGTAATCTGTTGCCAGCTCTTTTGCATTCCCGTACGTTTGTGCATCGAGAATTTGGCGATGTCCAAGGTCTTGGCTGTTCTTGACAACCTGTAAGAGCAAATGAAGGAAATAAAACTTTGCTGTAAACTTAATGAGTAACAGGAACGTTGCCGTTTTCTTTAATAATGCTGATGTCTGTCAACGATTTACAGAATTACCCTTAAATTGAAGGAAAACTAACTCAAGGAATGCGAATGACACAGATTACGAAAAAAAAATTAAGAAAAGGAAACTTCGTTTTTCTTTGAACAAAAGACAAGGCGATAGAATTTGCTAAATACTCCGGCACTTAAATAAAGTGTGTTTTTTTTGTTTTTGTTTTTTTTACTGGTTCATAAAAACTGGAACGATTCTTTTTTCGAGCGAGGAGAACACTTTGAATGATCTCTTTTAGCGAACACGATAATTCAAGGCAATATTGTAACAGGGAATAATTTAACACAGAAGATTCAAAGCAACTTTCAACTCCTTCCAAAGCGTGATCGTCAATGCATATTAGGACGACATTTTGTCTACAACTTGACATTATGCTGACATTCCTTGAATACGCAAATCTAGAAATGATTTTGATACCTTGATAAGGGAAATACATTTCAAGTTTATTTTGAAAATCTGAGATAACAACTTTTGCAAAGTTTACGCAATATATTTGAAAAGAGATATCATCTTTGATAACTTTAAAAAGCCGAAGCAATTTCCACATAAACAAAGGGACTTCACTAGCTGTTTAATTCTCAACATATTGATAAAATCAAAACACCATGCGAGAAGGTGCACTCTATCTGTTGCCGGTTTACTGCCAAGCTGCCTCTAAATTCTGGAAATTGACTATTCAGAAGACGGCCCAATCAAGAATTTTTTATTTTATAATCCTCTATTTAGCCATAACTCAAGATCTATCTAAGACTTTGTTGATTTGTTTTATCCTTCCCTTCAGCTTGAAGGACATCAGTAACGGTCTTTTGGCCACATACATAATTACCTAATAATTTAAGGAAACCTGAAAATTGTAGTTTACTAAGATAGAAAAACACCAAAGAGACTATAATGAACTTTAAATGAAAAGCGATGATTAAGGATAGAGAAGATTAACACGGATTTACAATCGACGAACTTGAACAATTTAGACTAAACTTTTCAAGTTGCGCAAACCGCGAAGTAGCTTTAAAATAATCTCACCTCCTTCAGACTTGCGTACAAGGCCTGGCGACTCAGTCGAGAGGGCTTGGACATTTTGTTTTGGGCCATACCCAGACATCCGTCAAATACTTCCACTGAAGTGTCCTGTCCTACACACCAGTTTAATGACAACATCTTGGTCTTATTCTTGGTTTCAATCTCACGCGTGGGATCCTAACAAATGACAAAGAAAAGAGAAGCCCAATTTCAGTTTCAAGGAGCGGTTACTTAGGTGGTATTTTATGGGCCGAGTTCGAGTATCCAATATTTTTTCCAATCAGAAATGACAGCACTCTGAGAGATTTCACATCAATTTGTCAGCATCAGGGCACGTCATGTTTCTAAGCAAAACAACGCCGAAAAATTGTGGGCTCATTTTTAACAAGGTTTTCTCACTGAAAGAAGAGGTTGATCAGTCAGTTAGCCACAAAAACAGTCTTGGAAAGGACAGCAAGAATTACTTCAATTCAAAGCTCTATCAACCCTATTGCTCTTTTACCCACTTTATAAGCCGCCCTCCTCTGTTGTCTATGGAAACTAACCTGATTGACAAGGTGCCCCGCCTCCAGCTTAGGGTGATTGACATGGTAAGAACCTGGCAGTTGGTTGGAAAAGCTGTTGTCATTATCGAGTTCAACCCGCATGCTGACGGCACGGCTGAGGTGTCCCGCATGAAACAGCTTTCCAAGTACAATGGAGCTGATGTACACTGGTTCAATGAGGATACTGAGAAGGGCTCCTTGAACGCCTGTCAGACCAAACAACAAAGAAGAAGAATTGTGATCAGTCTTATACCAATTAGTTACGCTTTAGGACTAGAAAAGAGTAAGGAAAAAAAACTCGAAACAAAGGGAGACTGCTTATTTGATAACATGTCCACCTGCCGGGGGACTCCTCGAAAGGACAGGGATACTCATTGTCTTGCTTGCAGATGTAAGTCAAGGATTTTGGTTTCACTTAGGATGTTCAAAACAAAACGCCACAATTTTAGTTGTCAAAGTATCTTTTAAGGCGCACTCGAAAAGATAACAACTAAAAACCGCTCACATTTCCGATTTTAGTCTCCATTTATTGGTAGAAGGGCCTCCTAACGCTTATTCTGTTCTATGTGGTATTTTTGGGGGGTCAAATAAAACTCAAGCTGCACCCAGACTGGTCTACCTTAGGGATATAATTCAAATTTTCTAACGAGAAACTGCATTTTTCATATGGGAGATTCCCCTCAGCACCTTCAAAAGACAGTCACAAAAAGAAAAAAAAAACTAACTAAAAATACAACAAAAATCCTTTCATTTTGTAGGACAGCACTTGGCAAACGATAGGACCTTCTGGGGAAGCAAGGATGCCTAGCGAAGGGAAGGCTGGAAACGGATTGCCATAAGGGCAAACTTGAAAGATTAAGGTTCGCTTTTTTATCAGGGAATTCAATCTTCATTCAGACAGTCAGGAGACAAAAGCAAAGAACAATTACACCCCAAAATAATTTACCCAAAACATTCCATTTGGCAATCTTGTCGCTACATGAAGCGGTACGCAACCTCTGGCCAAGGCGGATTCCATCAATGGTCAAAATACCATCCTGGGGATCCAATGGTATGGTCCCTTCTCCTTTCTCCACCTTTGTCCTCAACAAACCTTGTTGTTTGGAGCCAAATACTGCCTTAGTTTGACTTGGGTCATCAGTGCTTATGACAAAACAAAAAAAAAACGGTCAGCAACAAATATTATTACACCTACCAATTCAATTATGTTTTCCGACTTGAAGAGAATGTGACACTTGTCATGGGTCAACACTCACTACATGTACCTAAGGAAACATAAACTTGAACTTTTGACTCTGCGACACACATAATTATCAGGTTGTGCACCTCGAAACTGTGGCAAATTTGTGTGCCCAGTCGGCATCAAGCATATAATTTTTCCCAGTGTGTTCTATTTTGGGGTAGGAAGGAATAACAAAACACCTAATGACTGGTCCCACGGGAAACACTGAGTCTTGTTTCCCACTGACCCTCACTGTTTCCCTTGAGACCAGTCATTAAGTGCATAAAGTATGCAAAGGCAAAAATTTCATTTTCAATTGCAAGGATAAGCCACAAATGATGAAGTTACCTCGTAACAGTTTCATTCACAAAAATGGCAGCATCTCCACAAGGAGCTGTACTGACATAAAGATGAAACTTGACTCCGTCCCTGAGCTGAATCTTTCCTTGTCTTTCTTTCTGCACAAAGATGCTCTTTACATCAGTTCTACCACTCAGTAAGATTGCTAGGTGGTAATGAAAGAATTTTATCAGACTCCTACGCGCAATCACTTCAGCATGAGAGTCGTTCACTGTTGATCCATCCATACGCAGCTGGTCCCCACTTATGCACCTAATAATATCACGATACATTAGAAAATAACCCAGAGAAATACACACCCTGATAGAAACACAGAACTAGCACAATCTGTTGATGTAATGATGGTGTGAGCAATGAGAATTTATACTTTGGTATTTTCTAAAAGATATAGAAAACATGTTCTTCGTGTTTCTATCGAGAAAAAAGCTGTGAACTTTCACTCGCGTTTCTATAACTTGATAGTGTTTTTTATTTCTTTAATATAAATAATTATGCTGTATCTGGTATCTGCTGTCCTCATTGTTTTATGAAAAAGAAGTCAATGCAAGTTACACTGAGGTCGCTATTTTCAAAGCAGTTACTCTTGGAATTTGCTGACATCCAAAGAATTTTATTCCATCTTTCAGAATGTAGTAAGAGAAAAAACCTGCATTGAATGTGCTACTGCAATCCAGGTTTTCAGGGTTGTTACTTTGTTGTACTGTAGTTATGAGAGAAGCGAGCATGGTTTGCCCTGCTGCTCTCACACTGACAAAAATGTGCAAGAAGCTAAAGGAAGTGTCATTGAACTCACTTGTTCCCAGTTCCAAGGCTCACAACAGACCCAGGATCATCATCGCCATCTTGCATGACAAAGGCAGCAATCACCTTATACCCAGCAAACCTCCACCCTTCTGGTGCCTCACGACTCAGACCTGACAGATGGTTCCAACAAAGGGCTGCAATCTTGTCCCCTTCTGTAGAGGTTCCAGGGTTGTACAGCTGGCGCACACCCTTTAGCTTCAAAAGGGAAGCAACGGCATGCTGAGCAGCAGATTCTTTTGCAGCTTTCTTGGTCCTTCCAACCCCCAAATTGTACTGCTCCTCTCCAACTTTGAAAGCGCAGTAATGGTAGGATGGGTCTAAATTTTCTTCAGATAGCACTTCCTGTGCTTCTGGCTGAGGGAGGTGATAGGCCTGGCAGAGCTCATACAAAGCACTGATACTGTTTTTACCATCTGTCAAAGGTGTTTGGGGTACAACCACTTCATGTAAGGATTTCTGTGCAGGAACAGGATTTGACTTAATTGGTTCTGTTGGAATAGAAAGTTTTAAAACTTATTAACTCATAGACAACTTTTCCGCAGAAATAAAGCCACAAGGCTTAGAGCTACTACTAAGCTGGTATTCTAATTTTTTTAAAAGGTAAAAAAAGCCTACATTTGGTTCATTCAACTGTGTTCTTGTCCCCTTGGTACCAAGGAGTTATAGTAGAATCAGGAGAAATGTTAATCCAGGGTTCTGAGGTGGGGAGGGGAAGGCATACAAATGTACCGGTACCTCTAATGAACCAACATCCCTACTGAGGGAAGATAGCAATACTGTTAGCCATTTCATGTACCATGACCCTGCTCAAAGCACCAGCCTGTTGCCTTCAGTAAACTTAGTTTAGGAGTGTTAATCTCACCAGAACTGACTTGATAACCCAGGCTCTTCAAGGCAATGGCTGCCGCTTGCCTCTTAGCATCCTTCTTACTGCGGCCCATACCACTGTCACAGGCCATGTCGCCAATAACTGCTCTAATGTTGTAAGTCCTGAAGTGGTCAGGTCCTGTGTGACCCAGTTCTTCAAACTCGACCTGTAATGTCACAATATAGAAATAAAAAAGATTTATAATATTATCATCATACCAGATAAATTTTCACAAAACACAGTTCTACTATGCAATCATAAATTTTTTGTTTAATTACATTTACAAAGGTGATGTGGATAGTAACCAGAGATGTTGAAATGATCCTCTAAAGGTACATGGTGTAACCTGGGGTGTGATGCTTTTAAAGATAATAATCTTTATTTATATTTCTAAAAAAATCATTGTAACTGATGGGAGTATACCTTGATGCCTTTCTTTTGTCCATATTCATTCAGAATGCTCACTGGATGCCTTTCAACTGTCATTCCATCTCCACTGCTACCAGTACCAGGTTTGTGAGCTGAAAAACAACAATGATAAAGCATTTTTCAACATTAACCTGGAATGTCCTTATTAGGGTTAGAAGACAAAGGAAATTGAGAATCAAACTACACGTAGGTTAAAATAATTTTTACCTGTCGAATTTAATTTTAACTACAACATATACATGTAGCTACACTATGGGGGAATAGTTGGTGATGAAAATTTTATAACACCTGAGTTTTAAAAAATGGATGTAAAAATAGAGTTACAGTCCCATATTTGAGAAGAAATGGTTTGAAGTCGCAACATTTTGTGTACACAGAAACCAAACTGTAACGGATGTCAATATTTCAACAGTATTCAGTGATACATACTCAACAAATTTAATGTCAACTTACTGCATGTACATCTATGCAAGTGACAGACTAAAGGTAATTTCTGTTTCATTTCCATTTAGAATGTCTATCACATGGAAACAAAAATTGGTATGTATGAGTTAACAAAAATCTGATAACTGTTAATTGTCATTCACCTAATTCAACAGGCATGTTGAACAGGCCTTCAAGAGCATATAAAGCAGCATTCTTTTTTGCGGCAACCTTCGTAGCTCCAGAGCCTTCCTTAAAACCACTTTCTCCCACTGTGACGCGGCAAGAAAATATCTTCTGGTGATCTGGGCCCAAATGAGGAAGGTCTTCATAAGAAATCTGTAAAAAAGGTGTTAAACTTAGGTTTTTGTTACTCTCACAATCATAGTCTTCTTTGCCTAAAAAATGTTGGAGAAATCCTTTCCAATAATGAAAGGTGCTAGAAGACAGAGGGTACATTTTGTACTTAGTGCTTAATTCAGTTTCTGTGGCAAGAAGAGATACAGAGTATTGCCACTCCCTGTACTGAATGAATGTGATGCTACCCTAACAGACTTTTCACTTGTGGGGGTTGAGAGGTCTGTTATCTAAAAGCTTTTAATGACTAACGGTCTAAGTAGCATTCAGACAATTTCTCGTTACCTTGAGGTGATTTCTCTGACAGTGCTCATTCAGAAGCATGATGGGATCCTTGCGCAACACTACAGCTTCTGCTGGTGGTTTATCCCCTGGCATTTTCTGGCCAGCTGCAGAATCACTGCTTCCAACAGACCAATGAGGACTCTCTTCTGTAGTGTCATACAGTCCTGTAATTAAGTATTCAAGTAATGAAACAGAGACTGTGATGATGTTTGGAGCCCTATATTATTCTTGATTGAAACGCTGGAATTATAGATTCTTGACACTTGACACTTAATATGTACCCGGGAACTAACAATCATACATCAATTAATTTGTTAAGTACAGCTTCAATTCAGTTCTTCAGACAATTTAGACAGTTCAGACAGAAAAAATTATACATAACCTTTCTCAGAGCCTATATAATCAGCTACTGCAAGGTACCTATGCAAAATAATACTGAGTCACAGCTTTTTTCCACAAAACTTTTATTAATTAAATAATAATAATAATAAAACATAGTAAAGGTGTTCCTATCTAACACCTGTTAGTTTTCTCATATTGAAAATACAATGCACATTCTTTTTTAAGTATAAAAATTTATTATAATCAAACAACATACCTTCTGCAGGCTCCCAGTTCATAAGGGTTTTCAAAGCTGCAATAGCTACAAGCTTCCTTGCCATTTTCTTTGTTGAGCTTTTCTTTGGGCCAAACGTTGAATCTCCTACTGTAACCTGAGCCTGGTACAATCCTGGATACATGCACTGGACATCCTCAAACTTTATCTGGAAAACAAGATTAAGAAATCTGGGTTACGCATTAGATTAATGGCCAGGTACTTAATGACATTAACATCACAATGAATAATTCCATTTATCCCAAAACCCACAGGGGTTATAGCTATAGTGGAAAATAACTCCATACAAAATAATTCCATACACTCCAAGCTTTATTTTCAAAGTGCTGAAAGCCTCTATAGCATCAAGTGAATTCCTAAAGAAGAAAATTAAATGTCCTACATGGACATGAAAACAACATGCCAATGGGCAACTGATTTACGATTATGACTGGGAGTCCTTAGCACAAATAACAAAATAAATGTGTTAAGTCACTAAAATTATTATTCAATTTTCCAAACTTCTGCCCCCCACCCCCCTGTACTTTTAACAATGTTAGCTTTAAAGACCAGTCACTAGATATTGGCTGCACAGGTTGAGCAAATTCTGCATAGTGTAGAGAATGAGTCTCAATGGCCATTTTGTCTTTTAATTAACACTGTAGATAATTATGCAGTTTTGCGAAGGCTCCCGACTGATAACCATAGATAAATGAAACTGAATGACTCAAGATTACTGTGAGATTGGTAGGTTAAATAAATTCAGTTTTCAACTGACATTAACAACAATAATTAATGAATTAATGCACATTTGTTACATACAGGTTGATCTCTTTTTTGTCCATATTCATTAAGCAACATCACAGGGTCCTTATCTGGTGGGGCTGATGGGTCAAGGCTCTTCACCTTTGGGCGCCGATTTCTGAAGTTTCGGCCATACCTTGTGGGAAGCCCTTGTTCAAGTTCCACAGACTCTCCCCCACCAGCCCCAAATGGACTTTGTTGAAACCTACCGCAAGGTTCTACAAAAGCAAATAACACGAGGCAGAAAATTATTGTCCTGCTTTTATCTTGCTATAAAGAGAAGTAAATGACAAATGTTTAGAGAGGAAAGCAAATTGAGCAGGTTTTTATGCCGGTCCTCCATCTAGGTGAAACTTGATATTTTTCAGAAAAGTGCAAAATGAGAATCGACTAAAAACTCAACCCTACTATATGGCACCAAGAGACATTACCCAGTCCATCATCTGAACAAGATTGGACTGGCAAATTATAGAGCATAATTTCTGATAATCGTGTATTACTTATTGATACTTTGAGCTATGATGGAACTAATTCACCTATCTTTTACTACACAGAGGTTCTTGCTAACAAACCCCCCGAAGCTAAAACTCTGAGAAACAGAGACTACCTTGTGCTGTAAAAAATTATATTAGCTTTTATATCTTAGCATTTTTTTAATTGACTGACGAAGAAAATGCAACTAAAATAACTTTGAACGATAGTCCAAGGGTCACTGGTAAAACATCTGCTTCAGTTCGTGAAAACTCGTGGACAACTTGTCGAAGAGTAGGTGAATTTGACACCAAAATATTCGAACAGGTTCGCAAAATTAAACCAATGTCAGTGGAACACTTTGCTTTATCCCGACTGTGTGGGCCTTAAGAACACAAAATAATGAACCCTAGAGGGAAACGTAATTAAAAAGAAAAGAACCTCAACCAAAACAAAAAACAATTCGCTGATTGAGCTTCAATTGCCGATAAGACGTAAAAACTCTCCATGTTCCAGTTGTTTTCACTGGTTTTCAAAATACTACACTACCTTGAGCAAGGGCTTGCAGCGCAAGATCTGCCGCGTGTTCTTTCGCATCTTTCTTCGTTGAACCTGTAGCTGGACGAAACGAGCGTTCACCGAGTTTTGCTACGGCGGTGTACTGAGGATTGTGTGCATTTTCCAGTGTGTTTTGCGCGACGACGTCGAACTCGACTTTAACTCCAATGTTATCGCCATATTCTTTGAGGGCTGTGCGAGCGTTCTTGTTCACGAGATTACCAAACATTTCCCCTCTACCGATGATTGTAGTCTCGGAGAATTGAATGAGCAATGTCGTGACAAAATCAGTCCTCGATGCACTCAGAAGAGAGCTACGTGCGAAGAAAACCCTAAAACATGTGTTATTTTCCTTAGCTCGCGCCGATTCTCTCTCGGCCATCAAATACATGTCACAGGATATCCAGCAAATTATGACTAAAATACAGATTGAACCTCGAATTTACAGAGTAGCTTGTTAGCTAATATCTTCGAGATAAATAAATATTAAAAAGAAAAAGTAAATAGATAAAATAAAATAAAATAAAATGAAATACAATTACAATTCTATTATTATTTATACACACTATATATATTTACACTGTGGAAAGGCCTCATATTTAAGGATCTTTTGTTTGAAGAAAATCAGATGTCCTGTAAGCGTTCGGGAGAGAGTTCCATATTTGACTAGCTAAGTATGAAAAAGAGTGCAAACCATAAGTAGTTGTGTTTGCTTTGGGAAGGTCCAGAATATAATTACCACGCAGATTATAGGATGAGGTACGTACAGTTAACATATCCCTTAAATAAACTGGATAATAAGTAAAAAACAGACTCTTATATAATATCATCATGAAATCCTGTAGGCGTCGAATAAATAGCGATGTTAAGTTAACTTTGCTAAGTAAAATGGCATATGGACAACTGTAGTCTTGTGATAAAAACCTAAGAATACGCTTGTTAAGATTATCTGACTTTGTCAGTATTGCGCGCATCACAGAAGTGCCAAACAGAAGAACAGTAATAAAAGTGTGGCAAAATAAAGGCTTTATAGAGCTTGAATATGTCTCCTTGTTAATAAGTTTTCCAAATCTAAGCATAACGTTAAATTGATTGTTTATTTTCTTACAAATAACTGATACGTGTTTATCAAAAGAGAGCTTATTATCTATTGTCATCCCAAATATATCTATTGCGTCATTTACCGGGAGGCAAAATTTGTGCTCAGTTTTCCCCAGAATCAAAGCTTGATGCTTTGTCTCATTAACAATCATGCCATTGTTTTTGTACCACTGATTTGCGACATTAACTTCTTGACAAATACACTCTTCCAGTCCTTATTACAGCATTTTCGTTTCAAGAAATTACCGCCGAGTCTCCGAGATTGAGAGAATCCGAGATTGGAGAAAATATGGAGAAAAATATCTGTATAGTCCATTCTTGGAGGTACGTAACTGGGAGAGAGGGTGCGATACATAACTTCAAATTCTCATGAATGTAGTAGGCATCTATCTCTCTCGTGAGATTGGCCCTGGTTCTTGCTGGTTGTCAAAGCCAGGTGTGTTGTCGGTTCCCTGTTGTTGGGTTAATGAATATGCAGTTTGTACCATCAATATGATCCAGCAATGTTCAAGGGAAGGCATTAAGAAATAGCAGGTACTTATCCTCGATGCCACACTGATTTTGTCTCACTTAACAATACCCAATTGAAAAAAAAAAGAAAAAAAGTTGTCAGTTGCACAGAAAGCTTGTACTGATTAAGACCAGCATCAACCCCTGGGTGGGGTCAGTATGTTGTTTTCTTGGGCCAGACAATTCATTCAGTTACTCTCTCCAAGTGGGTACTAGTGAAATAGATGATAGGGGTAACCCTGCAATGGACTAGCAGCATCCCCATCCAAAGGGAAACAGAAATAATATTTTCAGTTGCTTAATGCTAAGAAACCAGGGATAAGTGCCACCTTACTGGGCCACTTGGCAGTAATGCTGACTCTACCTACCAACCAAAGAAAAAGCTGGTAGAATAAGGTAATGATGTGAATTTCTAAAAGAAAATTAACTACACTAAGACACCTCAAACATGTGTATGCCTTTGATAAATCTGTTTAATACGCCATTAGGCCAACCCAAAAAAGTTTATATTAAATACATCTATAAAAATACCAACTTATATATAACTTCTTGGTTATATCAATTGGAAAGTCCTTTACACATTGGGTAAAAGCACAAGAACTTTAAATAAAATCTGATGATATAATAATATCACACAAATTTATTACTAAATACAAAGTAACCCATAAAGACACACTTTGATTGCTTGGGAATAGTCACTAGAACTCCAACAAAAAAAAAAACAAAAATAATATAGGTTTCTTTTTAAAGTTGTAGAACACTTTGTCTACATTTCTAGAGTTTTAAAGTTTAAAACTCTATGTTTTCATGACTGTTCTACAGTGCAACTACACGAGCCAGGCCACTTGGAAAAGTTAACCAATCAGAACATTACTTCAGGACAAAGCCAATCACATTGAGGAATAACATTGAAGAAAAGATGTTAATAAAATTTAAAATTGACTTTTACTTGCCATTGCAAAAAGCAACCAGGCTATTGTTCTCAGTTGATGTTTTGATTAGTTAGTTTTCATTTAGGTGGCATGGTTTGAGTAGTCACACTGTAATTTATTCCAGTTATTTTACAGTTCCATTTCTATAGAAGGAATGTTTTAATTTTTGTACAATGATAAAATAATGTTGCCACACGACAATGCCTGAATTGACTAGGTTTGGAAAAAACAAAACAAAACAAAAGGAAACACCTGAAGAAAATGATGATCATTATTCCCAATGTCGTTTTTGACCAACATAACACACCAAAACAGAGCCAAAAAATTCTAAATAGTTTGTGGATATAGTCGACATGGTACAATGCCACATGTCCTGCAAGTGCATGCTGCAGAGTCAACTATGCTTTCCGTCACCTTTTAGATCTTGGAACTGTTCAATTTGGCCTTTTACAACTTATGGTCTGACAGATTGTACAAGACATCAAACTACCCATTGGGACATACAAACAAAGAAAAAAAAACATCAACTAGGTCAAGTCATGTTGTTTTCAAGGCCGTCACATTTTTTGACATTTAGTGGATTTGATTTTGTACATTGAAAGATGAAAAATGTACACTGAAAGTTTGTCGGGTGGCAGCAATAGGCCGTACATCACCATTGAGTAATAATAGGCTATCCATTTTTGTTTCTATAATTTCACGTGAGCAAAAAATTCAATATTTCACAACTGCCCACCTACTCAAAATAAAACCATTGTCATTACAAATAAAGAAGCACAAGTTACACACTTAACCTAAGATAAATGAGTTTCAAAGTGATTTGTAAATGTCAATGCAATAGAAAATAAATTAGTCATTTAGCGCTGACCAAATCACATTTTCTTTACTTCTTTATTTACACTAAGCTCAGAACAAAAACATGACCCAGCACAGAAATGTACAAGCAAGCTGTTGCAGGGACTGTGTCAAATAAAATTGTATTTCTTTCTTTTTCATGAAGTTACCCAGTACTAATTTGTAGAATTATAATAATATTATTTTAACCCTTTTCACTATCTGTAAGAGTAGGTACTCCTCCTAGGTCTTGGTAATTCTCCAAAGAGTTTCTCTCTGTTGTCATGAACACTGCGAGCTAATGCTTTCATGGATTCACCAATCTTGCTTGGTTCAGGTATCGCAAACTAAAAAATAAAAATATATATCATATAGTATTGGTTATTGTAATAAATTTAAAAATCATCAGGGTTGGTACACATGTACCAGTAACAAGTCAAGCTGATGGACATGCAAAACAAGTATGGTTCTATAATTTTTAATAAAATAACCACCATTCCTCTCCAATAACATTGTGATAGGATAGAAAAAATATTAGCAGCTATTCGGACCCTTTGAATGACAATCATCTAGGCAAAGAACTGCTTTCAAGAGCGTATTAAAACCATCTGTGTATACAGCAGATTGTTGGTAAGATATGTATGAATTGATGAAGATATGGGTTACACTACTAGAACTCTAAAAGATGAAGTCAATATTCACAGCAAAGTACCTCATGATCATCGTCTGGAGGTGAGTTTTTCCCTGTTGGCATGCTAATGGGGACTGACGTGGAGTACTGCATGGATTTTCTTATGTTCTTCACCCTAGGATTGTAGACAGGTTCTTCACTCTGATAACTGTTATCTGGATTAAAAAAAAGAATTGTTAGCTGATGTTGTTATCATACAACTTACTGTTAAAACCTGTGTGAAAGAGCCCAGTAAATTTTTTAAGTCAAAATAAGTTCTTGCATTTTACCGTAGTTATTGGCAATTTAGACTAAGTAAGTTAATAATAAGGTTCTATGAACAAGACATAGTTGTTAGTTACCAAAAAGACAAATTAACTTAATTTACCCGTGTACAAGTCGACCCTTTAAGACCTAAAAATCAGTCCAAAAAAATCACCATCAACTTATACATGGGTCAAAACTTGACATCCAAGCACCAGTTAAACATTAGCATAATAATTGTCTTTCAATGTTAACAAACAGCAACACAGTTCACAACATATGTTTGTTCGCTTAGTGATCAGTTTCGTATATCAGAGCTTCAAGTTTAAATACATCAACATTTATCTGCGAAATGCTAAACCTGAATGGTTTAGATACTCACTGCCTCAATTGTCTTAAAAAGAACAATATTTTTCCTGTATTTTTCCATAAAGCTGCTTGAAAAAACTCCTTTCACGCTTCGAACTTCTCTGCTTAGTAACCTGGCAGTCTTATTTCAGTTTCCAGTACTTAACTAATTTTGAGGCTTGGCTACCAAATTCCCCAGGCACTTTGACTATCGTGTCATTTTCAAAGAGTCCTGAGCTTCTTTGGTGTGCCTCTCTTAAAAAGCCACTTTTTATCTCTTCAAACATAGAAAGGTTCGTTTGAAATCATCAGGTTTGATTTTGTAAGCATTTTACAAAAATTATTGTCATAAAGCCCACAGACACATGTTGCTTAACTAGGTAAAATGCTCGTAAACAGGCCACGTAAAACGTTGCGTTGAAACTTGCTTTAATCTGTTGTAGCTCAAAGAAATTCTTAAGAATACAAGATAGGTTCTGCAAAAAATTCTTACCTGGAAATTAAGGAAATCTAGTTTTTGACCTCAAAAATTGGGGGTTGACTTATACACGGTATCAACTAATACAGGGGGAAATACAGTAGGTTTAGTCCCTTGAAATACAGTATTTACTCCCAACTGTATTTTGTATCCTCTTGTAATATCAATTTACAAACCAAAAGTCACACTCGTTGTTTAAATTGTTTATCATAACTTAACTGTAAGCCACATATCACAGCCAGCATGATCTTGCTTGGCTAAACAGGTTCTTACAATTTTTAAAATGGCAAATTTCTACCAGCAGGTTCTTAAAACACTACATGTAGGCTCTCACATTTACTTATTATAATATTTTTACTGTATAATGTCACATCAAATCACAGCCACTACTACTCACCACTACTACTGAAATCATCTTCTTCAGACTCAAAGAAAGGTTCGGTGTCATTTGTGAAATCATCCAGTGAAAACACAGGATCTGCATCAGATTCTAATGAGAAGTCCTTTTGCTGTGGTTTGTGTGGCAACCTTCTTGTCGTCTTTCGAGACGGATTGACACCAAGATGCAAGGGAAATTTTGGCGAAGACACTTGGGTTATGTGCACTTTGTTTATGGGATGGTGATCATTCAGTTTATCGACTGAGTTTTCTGAAAAGACAGAAAAAAAAATAGTTGTAAGTTATTAAATGCAAAGTTACTACAGTGTTGGGCAGTTGTTTATAGAAAAAATCAAATGAAAATGAGCCATAAATAACATTTGTACCAGGTTTGGGTGACACTGGAGTATCCAATGAGCTGTCTACTATTGCCTCGTTGAGAGACTTTTCCAGTGATTTTTCTTCTTCTCTTTTGATAGCCCTGTTACAATGAAAGTAATGGATCATAATTAGACTGTTTACGGACTTTTGACTACATGTATGTTGGCAAGAAATGGGGCTATTAGTGTAATTAATTTTCTTATGATCTTCAAAAGATAACATGTTTATCACATGATACACAGCTGAATAACATTACATCATAACTAGTTCCTTCTTGAATCACAAGAAAAACTTAAAGTGTCACATGAAATGAATACAAGGACTTGTCACATACCAATAAATAGCCTGTTTATCCTTAAACACCTGTGACTGAAGAGAATCAAAAGCTCCCTTCTGTTCATCAATGAATTTCCTGTCATGGAATTAACGAAATTTGTAGGATGTTAGGAATTCAAAGTTCTCATTGTCATACATTCTTTGTAGCATTCCTACAAGTGTGGTGTTGTATCTAAAGATTTAATAGGAGTCCTTGGTTAACCTTAAACCTTCTTCACACTGGAGTTCACTAATTTGGCTAATACCAATTTCACAGACTTTTAGCCTTTTTCTCTGCCTACTACAGAACTTCTGTCATCCACCATGCTACTACAAAACATCTTAGCAGGGCTGAACCCACAGAAGATCAGACCAGATTTGAATTTGAGTTGATTTACTTACAGTTGCATGACCAAATGTGAAATTTTCATAGTGAAACTTTCTGTCAGAAGCATCTACTCGCTCTGAACTGTTCCACAAACAGTAGAGTACAATGGAATAACATTACAGCTTGGAAATAGGCCATTTTAGGAGTTTGAAATAACAGTGAATTCAAAATAACCAAGTGTGGATAAGCACAGTCCAACTGTAGTTTGCAGCTACCTAGGTACTTTTTATTCATGTGTTGAAAGAACATTATCAGGCTGCTTAAGCCTTCTGGTAAGGACAATGCAACATACCGGTAGTGTAATTTGTGTAAGATGTGGTGTAAGGATCAAGTACTTTTTACTAAACCAAATGCAGGTTTGCAATAAGTAATATCACCAACATTGTCATGTTGGAGGTATCTATTTGCTTTCAACTGTTCCACAAACCCGTGGAACAGAACAGGCTGACATTACAGCTTGGAAATAGGTCGTGCTGTGAACTATTATGCACAACTTTATATGATTTTTGATAAGGTAACAATAAATAAGAACTACTGCTCTCACCGTAGTCTTTCCTTCATTGCGTTTTCTTCAGCCTCAAGGTATTTTTTGACACGTTCCTGCACACTGACCATGGCAAGAGAAATCGTATCCTGACCAAGTAAAACAGCATTCCCTGTAACTGATCACAAGATTCTGTCATTTATAATGATATCACAGGGTCAGCTAAAACTGATATGGCCTTTTTTAAGAGTAAATGTTTGAAGACTTAACATGCTTGTTTGGAGAAAAACTTGCCTGATATTTTTATATTCAATAAATTAAAGGTATTTTAATCTTACGACTAAGAAGAAAATTCAATGTATTCACACTTTTATCACATGGCAAGATGGATGCTTCAGCATTTCTTATGTTCAAGATAATCACAAGTTTTTTGCCTGTGAAAAAAGAACCACTGGCAACATAAAAGTTTGGACTAAGCAACCCTTTTTTGCATTTCCAAAGAATATTTGCAGCTTTTAATTCTTCAATAATGCACATTCACTCTTCTTCAATATCGTACATTCACCAATGCTATTTGAAGGGAAATCCTGTAACTGGTAATAACAACATTCCAGAGTCTGAATTCCTGACATGGTTGTGAGCCAAAGTCCTTATTATAACCACTGGGTTTAGTTGGCAAAAATTTAAAATGATAAGGTTTTAGTTGTCCTCTTTCAGCTAAATGTTGCACTTAACACTGTCCACTAAACACTAAGACCCAAATACTTAGAAAAACAATTAGAGACACTACAGAAAAGTTATAAGTTAACGGTTCGGTTAAACGGTTAAAATATTTAAACATTACAGAAAAGGTCTGGCTTGAATCTCAAATGACTCAGTTGCATGGGGATTGAATGAGCCTGGGAGAAGAGCAGTCCATTTCTTGGGCCCCCACACCCCTTTGAATTACAACATGACTGAAAAACTCTCCAAAATAATATTATAGAATAATTTTTGTTCCAAGAATCTAAGACTGGGGTGATTTTGGCAAGAAATAAATAACAAGTACAAAATTATGTATATAATACTGTTTAGCTGCCAGTGACTATAACAAGGGTCCAAAATAGATTTGGCGGGATGAGAGTAACGTAATGATAGGACTCTAAAATGGCAGAATAAAGGAAAAAGTAGTTTGCCTGGAACGGGATTAGTACATTTTGACAGATAGAACGAACTGCGACATTAACCAGGCAGGATCAAGATAAAATTAATATTCTGACTGGGTCGGATTGCGGGATATAAGGGCTGGTTCACATAAGAATAAGCACAAGGAATGGAAGTTTTTCCATTTTCTTACGCTTATGCTTATGCTGTGAATACCGAGTGTGAACAGGGCATACAGAGCATAAGTGTAACCATAATGATTTTGTCAGCAAAATACACAAAAATAAAATCCAGGCCCGCTGTGTCAGAATTTGTCAGCTGAAAACATGGCAACACAGGTGAATGAAAAGTTGGCGAAATCTGTCAGAAATTATCCTTGTTTGTATGACAACAAATCCGCAGACTTTAAAGACAAAAACAAGAAAAGGTCAGCTTGGAGTGATGTCTCTTATCCAGACCTTTCTCGGTTTCCTTTGTGTTTGTTTTTGCATAAACAATCTTTCAGTAGCAACAATCCAATTTCGACTTTGTTATCCGCCATCTTTGATTCCTGAGAGGTGAACTGTGTCTGCGCAATAGCCATTCTTATGCTTATGTAACCGGGTTCACACATATTTTTCTTATGCTTAAGCAAAAAGCAAAAATATCAAATAGCAGGATGTGGGAATGAAAAAGCGTATGTTGGACCCTCTATATCTGTTACCACACTCAACTTACATGAATTATCAACAATTTGTTGATCACTTTCTTTCACTGGTGTGACAACAATTTTGAAAATGGACGAATACTGTGAGGAACTAGCAATCTTGCCATGAACAGCAGGGTCACTCTGAAAAAATTAGAGAAAAGGTAGCTATTATGTTAACCTTTTTACTTCTTTTGATATTGACTAAAGCTTAACCCATAATTAGAATGAAAGATGAAACCAAAATAGACTGTGAAACTGCATTCTATGGGAGTGCATAAATTTGTTACAATGGGGATGTCCTTATAAAGAACTTTGTTACATGTACATCAGTGTTCAACTGGACAATGATTAATGGAATTGTTATGCTCTTAGCATTCTAGTGCAACATTACCACCACCTACCAGGACAAAACTGGGTAATAATGAAGCACCTGCCAGAACTGGTTTATCAAAGTCAAAATAAAAACAAAAATATACTCTACTTGTACTGGTAGGTGCAACACTAAGAGGATTAAAATGATTTTCACACAGTATACTTAAAGGAAAGGCAACAGAAGAGAAAAATAAACCACCTTGAGCATTGTACTTTCAAAGTGTCAGCTAAACTGTCATTTGGCAAAGACAATATTTAGAGAGTTTCCTAAGTCCAGCTGATTTATAACAAGACTATGGAAGTATTTTTCGGTAAATAAAAAGTTGAATAACAATATTAATTATTATCAGCCTTGCCACATTAGATGAACTGGCGAGATCTTTTCTTACCTCCAGCGCTCTATTTATAAGGACACGATCGTATTTTTTGATTGCATGTAAAGCATGTGTATCCGTGTTGCAGTTGATGCAGGTGAAGACATCCCAGTCTTCCACTCTGGCCTCTCTAACTAGGCTTGGCACTTCCTGCATTGTAACAGAAAAAAAGAAGACTTCTTGTTAAAAAACATTGCTCAATGTTGTACAATTTTATAAATCAATCGGCAAGCGAAATATAAACATAAAACTCCTGTAGAGACCCTCCAGCTATTTTAAGCTGCATTTCAAAAATCTTATTTTAACGAAGCTAGTCATTTTTTTTAATAAGCTATTTGCACAAGAACAAGGTGATGACAGTGGAAAGGAGATCCACATAAGTTTTTCGAAGCTCCATAAGCTGCAGCACTATTAAAGGACGTGCGTTTAACATTGTGAGCAACAATTATGGTGTTAAATTTCCTCCTTGTGATCAAAGACACTTGTACCATAAATCTGATGCAATAATCCTTTCGAATCACAAGGTAGACTTCCTTGCAACGATTAACGAGGAAAACGCCTTTGTATTGCTAGTAACCCAAAATAAAAGGGGAAAAATATTTGTCATAAGAGACGTACCGAAGCTGTAAAACGCAAAATGCGCGCTAAAACCTTCGCGGTTTTGTCAACAAGAATGTTTTTAACAAGGATTCAAACCATTTCTAGATTCAAACTAACAAGGGAATATTTACCTTCGTTATTCCACCAATTGCCAGTTCAACCTCATAAAGTTGCTGATCAAAAAAAGCTGCCGTACAAGTCTCTGCCACAAATGCTTTTCCATCGGCTTCACGAGTCGCTTTCTCTTTTACGTGTACAGTGAGATTTAAACACTTACACCTGAACTTACTCATTGCAGTAAGTATTTAAGGTAAAAATAACTTTCTTCCCTGAAGTAATTGTTCTTTTTTCGGGCTACAAACACAGAAATTGCACTGCAACAAACTCTTCCCTGTCGATACCAAAATTTTTAATGGCGACAAACCCGTGACAGCTGTCCCGTGACAAAGTCTCGTGACTTGTGTACCAGGCCATTTGGTGAAATCATCCAATCAAAAGGCGCCTCTCAGGACATTAACCTATGACATTAGATTCCTATATCAGCTGATTATCAAAATGCAAACTATTTGCCCAAGGGGAATTAAAATTTGTTCATCATTTCCTCTTAGAAGCAAAAACGTTTATTTAGCGCTTATTTCCCTTAGGTTAATGAGAATAATATAGACAAATCTAGAGGGTTAACGATTTTGAATGAAATAAAATGATTAAATCCCCTGTTAAAATTAGCCTGTGTTTAGCCGCACGGCTCTGTTTAGAATGTGTTGAGCGGTCACCTTGGTTGACCCTTAGAATTACCGCGTTTATGTTTCATTATGCGGCAAGAAAAGCACAGTAATCCCAATTCAAACGAGATCAGTGGAAAATTCTGATAGCAATTTCATGGCATTGTAGGACGAAAATAAGCTTAGCGCCACAAAAAGGGTATACCTCGTATGAGTCTAAAAGAAATCGCAAAGCTCTTTTCACCTCTGAAATTTTACGAAGTTTAAAAGAAAAGGTTAAAAAAAAAGTTTTGGAACCAGACAGTTGAACGCCCGCGAAAGTGCACCCCAGGTGAATGGGTGGGCAACTGGTTTGGAGGCCATGAACTTTGGACGCCATAAACTAATTTGGAGGCCATGAACTTTGGACGCCGTATTTTGGCTGGGTACTATGGTTTTAACGCAGATATCTCGTTCACGTTTCAAGCAGTCTCTCTACTCATCCCACATACATGTATCAACGTTTCGGGCTTTTTTTTGTAAGTGTTTTGGTGATTTTTGGGTATATTTGGGGATAAATGGTTTTCCTCAAAGAATAAATGAAATTTATGGAAATAGAAAATGTAGAAGATGTGGTGGTGTGTTAAAACTAGAATTTGAAGTTATTAATTAACAATTGGTAGACGTCCCCACTAACAAAGGAAACGAAACTAACTCATATTAAAAAATATTTATTCCGGGTGCAATGTAAATCTCGCCCATGGTGCCTTCCTAGTGGTTTCTTTAGTGCGCAGGGTTATCGTCGCCTTTCAATAAGATTATTGACTGCGGAATATTCGGGACGCTTACAACTTCTGTTTTCCGGGCACGTTCAGTCCCTTAGGAAAGATGGTGCACATTAATGTCCCCCCCCCCCCACATTAATGCTTTGTACTAGGTAGCCATCTCCACCTCTTAGATTCCTCTGTCTTAGTTTTGTTTTCAGTGTATTTCCCTCACTGAAAAATGCTTGTAATGCCGGAAATTCTACGAAAAATCATCAATACACTCATGATCAGGCATGTTACACAACTCCTGCCAAATTCAGTCGTTTTGTACAGAAACTCCAATTCTTACCTTGTGTAAAACCACGACAGAAAATATGAATAACTCGAAGTTGCAGTGAAATTTCAATCTACAGAAAGACTAGAAAAGAGTAGGAAAGAGTGAGAAAGAGTAGGAAAGAGTAGGAAAGAGTGGGGAAGAGTGGGAAAGAGTGGGAAATAGTTGGAAAGAGTAGGAAAGAGTAGGAAAGAGTAGGAAAGAGTAGGAAAGAGTAGGAA
>Ga0126337_10000250_pt1 | contig 24269 bp, 21 predicted proteins | sample DipCmetagenome_FD_92527 | JGI IMG/M metagenome (GOLD analysis project Ga0126337, IMG submission 92527) | Coral microbial communities from La Bocana,Puerto Morelos, Mexico - Diploria C A metagenome | ecosystem: Host-associated > Invertebrates > Cnidaria > Coral | place: La Bocana,Puerto Morelos...
ATTCGAGATGTTGTTCATGCCATTGCCACCAAAAAGGGAGGTTAGTTTTAGTTTGTTTGTTTGTATTTGGGAGATTTGGGTTGATTGAAAAAAGAACATGAAACAACATGTTCATGGTGTGTGTTTTTTAGGTTTTTGATGTCTAGATACTTGTATACATGATGTACATCTCATATTTTCGTGTAATACCCTAAGAATGAAGAGCCCTCCCGATCGAGCGGGATTGATGGTCGCAATCCCAATCCGTAGGTCATTGGATCGTGGAAATTCTCCGGATTCTTTGGACATACCTTGATTTTTAGGGATATATACTACATTATCATGGTTCTGGTCAAATTATTGCGACCTCACACGACCTCACCTCAAAAGCTAGCTGAGGAAGGAAATCCTCTGATTTCACGTAAATCTAGGTTGGTGAAATGTAATAATTTGGCCAGATACTATTATCATGGTTGTATGTTTCAATATACTCTCCCTGAAACCAATTTATATCAACTCCCAGGTTGCGCCATCCCAAAAGGAAAGGATCGTCTTTCAACCATCCATTTTCAGGTGCGAAAACATTACAGTAGTTTCAGGAACGGTAGTTCTATCATTCATTTCTTGCCTTCCTCCCGGCCATTCTGCTGCGACGAGGCCGAGCCATAGGGGTGACGTGGATGGTATGTTACTGGATGCCTTAGTGGCGCACTGTGATCATCAATGCCAGCAGGAGGCGCGGAGCCACCAAAGGTTGGACCAAAAAAACGCTTGGCAATTGAGGTCTTTCAACCCCCTGGTTTCACTGGTGGGTATATAAATAATCTATAGGTGGTGGTTTCTCAAATATTTTTTGGTTTCACCCCCAAAAAATGGGGGAAATGATCGAATGTGACGAGCATATTTTTCAAATGGGTCGAAAGTTGAAACCGCCAACTTGTATTCTATTCATTTTTTTAATTGAAGGGAACCTGTTTTGAACCTTCATTATCCACTATGAACTACAGTTTGTAGACAGGACTCAAGACAGGGAAAACTTCAGCTTACAAACTCCAATATTTTTGGTGAGTTGATTCTCTTGACTTATAGTAAGGTGTAAACATGTAACCTGGATTTCAGGAAGAAAAGATTTGTATACATCATATATATATATATTGTATATATATAGACTATGAGTTGTTTTTTTGGGGGGGAGGGGTGGGGGATATTCCAAGATGCCCAGTGTAAAGAGTGAATGGTAAAGGCTTGAAATCTCCAAGTCGAACAAATGAAAGGTTCCTTGTGGCCACTGTGGAGGGGGATTAAGCTAAATTGTGATTTGACATGCACAGGTATTGTAAAATCCAGTCAGTGTATATTTGATTATATTTGTAATCGAAATCTAGTACAGTACCCCACTCCGATAGGTCAGGTATCAATGCAAGTCAGGTCCAACAATCTCCATTCCATTGTTTTTTGATAGTTGAATTCCTGTACAACCCATTTCTGAAATGCACAAATTAACGAGTTTACTGGTCACCCAATGCCGGGCATGTATCAGACATGGGGGTGCTCACCCAATACGGTACCTCACTTTTGGGTATCAACTCTTTGGGTAGGATACTGCTCCAAAAAAGCTACATTAGAGTCATGAACACAAGCTGATTTGCCTCTCGGTTACACCTGAGCCATGAAAAAAGGGCCCCTGGTCCCTGGTTGTTTAGGGTATTTGTTGGGGATGAAATCCTACCCAGTTCTCTGGGGATTTTGAATAAACCATTATTTTGGATCCCTATTAGCCAAAATGGATTTCATGAAAAGCCACCGGTTTTTTTCGTGATTCTACCTGTCAAACAAGGCACCTGGGTTGGTGCTGCTCTTCCAGCTGCTGGTCTCCTGGCCAAAAATCGGTCCAAATCGGCTTCAGTTGAGATGTAACAAGTGGGATATGTTTGTTGGCAAAGATGTTGTTCACCAATCATAATCAATGTGTTTTCCAACATGTTCTTCATTTCTTGCGAATTTGTGTGGTAATTGCGATCATTTCGTTGGTGATACCGTAGGAGTTGTACTACCAAAGACTTAGAGAGACCTTGATATTTACAGTAGTGTTTATAGTTATCATCAAGGAAGCCATAGAGATATGGGCAAACTAACTAGAAAGTAGGATCGGATCTTGATGATCTTGACATTACATCAATGACGACACTATGATGACTGACACTTACCCACAAAGGATACTAAATGATACCAATACACATATGCCACAGATATCCGGTGATTTTGCTGTTTTTCCTTCTTTTTCGTGGGGAGGTGGTTCTTAACGGCTATCATGAAGTGAGTTGTAAGCGCTTTGTCGAACCGTTCTGTCGAGGAAAGGATTGTGGAAGCTTGTGGTGCAGCAGCAACAGTCCGAGAGGCTCTTTGCAGGAGCGGACCAATGGAATAAAGATGTTACAACTCCTGGGATATACCTATACTATACATATGTGCGATAATATTTGCGTATTGTATGATGCTTTGTGTCTATACACAATCATAATATAATTGTCTCATGCTGTGTATTATATATTTATATTTTTAGTATGACCACATAAGACATGTGCGATACGTCCAATATTATTATTTGTTTCGCTGACAACAAACCTCGAACCCTTAAATGATTAAATGATCGTTTTGGTTCACTTGGGGGCCTTTCAGGAGATTTGTTCAGTCCTTCAAAAATAAGATGACCTTCACAAGTGGTTTTACAAACATTCCCCAGTTTTCCAAGTTACATACGCACCTGATCAACGCAACCACCGTCCCGGGCCACCCTACGGCAGGAGGATCCAATCTTCCACTGGGATCATCTTTGCCTTGGCATCTCAGTTGCAGATTTTGTGAAGGTTGACTGAGATGACCGATGGGGATACCCTCCCTGAAACTAACATGGCAATGGAAATCCACCATTTTTGATAGGAGATACATCTTCAAATGGTGGATTTCCCATTGCTATGTTAGTTTACCGGAGTGTAGATCCGTTTTTTGGAACACTGCTGCAGAAAAAAATTGAGGAATAGATCATCACCGTTGCCCCGGAACACTTGATGAATACGGGAAGGTCTGCTGCTTTGAAGAAAATGGAGATTCCACTTTGAAAAATCTGAGAAATTTGTGGGTTTCAGGATGTTTCAGGGGTGTATATCATAAACATCCCAAAATTAAAAATGCACCGAAGAGACATCCTATTTTTAGCGAGTTTTCATCACCTAAATTCCGCCAAAAATTGGTGGAATTTTTCTTGGTGGATTTTCCGAGTGAAGAGACATCCGGAACCCCCCCCGAAAGTTCAAGGATCCTGTCATTTCGATGATGAGAAAATGCGCTCTGTGCTCTTGCACCTGGCTATTCGTAGTGATGTAGCCCTGTGAGAAATCACCCTCTCCCCCTCCCCGAAAATGTAGATATTTTACAGTACAGGCAAAACTTCCTTTTTGCATCGAAACTTGGAAGTTTCGAAAAAAAAATCTGCCATCAAAATCTCTCATCATTTTGATGTACTTTTTCAAACTTTCCAATTAATAAACTCCCAAAATAATTTGTGAAAAGAGCAGTTTTTTTCACATGAGTTCATGGAAATCTAAGGGGACCCCCCGACCCCCCGCATTTAGCCACCCCTTCCAAGAAATAAGTAAGGCCTTATTAAGGGACTATTAACCATAGATCTCCATGGAAGGAAAAAAACACCTCAGAGGGAGAAGTAACGGCTGCATCACCAGGTCTCTTTAGTGACCCGCAGTGACTCCGAACTCGACCTCTCGGAAGAGTCCAGTCTCTTGGCTCCGAGCAATGAAAAAAGACCTGGTTGTTTGGGGTAACCCCCGCTGAAGATTAACATGGAACATAATCATGGTAATCATGGAGGTTTGGTTCAGATCATTTTCCTTTCCAAATGGGTGATGGCTGTAGGTTCCAGGCGTTAATCTTCCAGGGTGTATATGGGAAGGTCTATTTTCAGGGGCGAACTGTTAAACTTCGGGGGGGTGTATAGGGGATGAAATCCTACCCAGTTATGTGGGGGATTGTAATGAAGCATTATAAGGATCCTTATTAAACAACTAAGGATAATGGAAAGTAAGGCCGTTTTTTTTTCCGTGGCTCCAGCGGTAGAAAACACTCAAGGGGGAAAAAGTCCACTGGTAGAAAAGATTAGGGGATTTCAGGTGCCATTGGCCTTTCATAAAAGACTTGACCTTACGGATAAAGGTGCCTATCTGTTTGCATAGCTTTTAACAAGCGTCAAGGGTTGCGTTCTTTACCAAGGGGAGAGTTGGGATGGTTCCTGGTGCTCCGGTACAGCCCTTAGCGCATCACTGGTGTTTTTTTTTCTATGTGTTTTGGTGCCAAGACCTTTGCTACTCTCTAAAGGTGGATTTCTTTTTGCAAAGTGTAGAGAACAGTTAATGGAAATATGCAATTGATAGCAAATAGCTTAGACATCTTCAAATTTAAACTCCAGTTGTCGTGACCGTCATAACTACGTTTAAAAAAACTTCCCTCCTGGGAATTCACAAATCCCCTAGCAAGGCACCTTTGAAAATTATGTCCCTTTCTCCCAGCTGGGATATGGTTGTTCCATGCAGGGTATATTATGAATTGAACCTCCTATGCCACCAATGCATCATTAAAAGGGGATATATCCCATAAATACCCACTATGTGAGGTGTATGCGGGGTTGATTAAGGGTACCATCCCAAGGGTACCACCATTTTCCCTACGAATGCAAGGTTCATTGTTGCTACGTTTGTTGGAACGTGGTGGAGCTGAATTTTTGACACCATTAGCATCGAACTCTGGTCGCTCCTTGACGCGGGTTCATGTGGAAGTGGACCTCAGAAAATGGGAACAAACATCCTAAAGAAGGTGGAAAGATTTAGGGAACAATTCTTCCAACATGAATCAACACAAATAATTTGGGAGTTGATTTTTTTTGTGTGTTCGTTCTTTTGACGTTTTCTCTAGTACCCACTTTATCATCATGTTGGGGGAATAATTGTTTATTTCATATGTTCACATATTTTCCAATTCGTGCGCAAATCTAGAACTAGGTGGTGGTTTCAAATATTTTTCATTTTCATCCCTACCTAGAAAAAATGATCCAATTTGACGAGCATATTTTTCAGATGGGTTGGTTCAACCACCAACTCGAAAATTAGGATCAACAATTCTTGAAGAAATACGTGTTTTTTTTCCATGAAAAAATTGGGGCAGTTTTTGGATTCCGGACGACTTGGTGGTCAATTTTCATTGGAGTTTTCTTCAGCTTCCAGGATGGTTGTGCCATTTTTCCGGGTGGCATTTTATATACAGATTCATACAGATCGCTACTTTTTCCTGAGATTTTTCGTGCTTCAAATCAAACCATGGACCTGGTGGAATGTTTCGAGGAATGCAGCAATTTTGAGACATGTCTGGTGGTTTTTGTATGAAGGACGATGCTGATGTTACCCAGTTCGAAAGTTGGTAGGTTTATTTGACTGGGTGGTGGCAACTCAAAGACGCATATTTTTCAGATGGGTTGGTTCAACCACCAACCAGATGATAAACGTAAGTTTCATTTGATAATTTTTCAATATATATTTTTACACACCTCAACTTTAAGATGGATACATGGATACCTTCAAATCACCACCATGTTTTCTTAAGAGTTACTGTATTTCTCGAACCACCATTAAATCAAACCACCCATTCTGGCACACCGTAGGTTTAGCGCGAGCTTTGGCTGAAGCCACACCCAGTAGCCAACGTGGAACTACGTTGCTGGCACTTTACAGGACCCCTGTGAGATAGATTTAGCACATGCAGAGCTGTATTACCATCATGCTTAAAACGAACAGCCAAAAGCACCTGGAAAACCGGGCCATATAAGCCATTCAGGACCACAAAAAGTAAAGGAAGATTTTCCCAAGCAGTTTGTGGATGGGCTTTAGCTGTTAGTTTTAGGGAATGTATCCTGAATTTAAAGGGCCTATTCTTTGGTGAATCCCTAATCCTCAATTGCAAGTAATGAATGAACGAATGAATGTGCCATGGTGCCATATCACCATGGAGCCATGGGCTTTAGCAGCTTCAACGTTTGACTTGTTGCAGGTCGGAAGTGTGTTTTTTTACAAAAAGATATCCTTCCTGAAACTAACATGGCACCTGAAAATGGATGGTTGGAATACTAGTTTCCTTTTGGGATGGCCAATTTTCAGGGGCTACGTTTGTTTCACGGAGTGTAGGTGTTTTTTTCAATGGGTCATGGCTTTGAAGGTTGGCAGTTGGCAGATTAACGATTAAAAATGCTGAAAATTTCCTGTTTTTTTTACCAATCTCAACCTCAGTGAAGAAAGGAAACAAAAATCCTGTCGTACCAATCAATGATCCTTGAAGACTGGAGGGACTCCACCCTGCCATTTGGGTGCGGGTTTTCTTGTTGGTAAAAAGACCGTTGTCAGTGGAGGATGTGTGCCTTACATCCTACGCTTCTCAAAGCTTGCCTTTTGTCGGGAGATGTGACTTCAGATGCTGAATCCATCGTAACTTGCCGATGGTTTGTTGGGCCACAAACATGTAAATGGTTTTAGTGAGAGGAATCTTCTAAGAAATGACGTTTAAAGTGGCATCATGTCGTGTTTTCAGACGCAAAAGGAACATGTTGTTGAGGACTCTCTACGTCTCACGGTGTATTCAGACGAGATAGGAGTTGATCTCCTGCGGTCCTATGAACCTCCTCAGCATGATAACCCCAACATGGTACATTGTGGGGTTATATATGGTATATATATTATATACATATAATGTGACATGTGAATTGTATAAATATCCACTAGATAGTATATCCATTAGTATATCCAATATATACTTAAATATATATATATACATATAGATATATTCATTTTATTCATCATTACCCTTTAACAAGGGCCCTGACTGACTCGGAAGCCCGTTGAAATTTCACCAAAAGAGAATCGATCCCAGGCCGTTGGTTTAAGTCGCCACTTGGCCTCGGGGGAAGGGCCTTTGATGGCAGCTGCTGCCGAATTGGTGGAGGATTTGGGGAAGATCTTTGGAGGTCGACAAGGGGGGAAGGTTCTGGGTGGGTTTTGAAACTGTTGAAATAAAGTAAGGAAGTAATTAGTGTATATAGCTATCTCTATGATATGATTATATGAGGGGTATTATTTTTTTGAAAAATAGTGGGGAACAAAAGATTAGAGGATGATTTGAGATGTGGTGTGATTTTTTTAAGTGAGATCAGTACGGTTCATCATTGAGGATGTATCATTCTGGGGTACCATGATTTTGGACAACCCCTAAATATAAATATATATATACAATGATATTTAATTTATTTATCTAGAAATAAATATGTGTATATATATATATATAAACACTTGTAACCTCAGGGGCGTGCAGCAATTTACCTTGATTTACATTCTTTTTTTACATGTATTTGCATACATTATGATTATGTCTATATTACAGTATATACAGTAGTATGTTAATTTCTCATCACCAACAAGAAGTACCAACAAAAAGGCCACCTTTGGTACCTTCCCCGAAACGACTTCACGTTCATTGGAGGTGAAGTGAATGAAGTGAGGGTGGATGGTTGGCTACGAAAAGCTCAACTGGCACAGTGGTTGATCGAATCGTTGCGTTTGGGAAACTCAGGGGTTCGGGTTCCACCATACACCCCGGAAGATTAACATGGAGCATAATCATGGAGGTTTGGAAGATAATTTTCCTTTCTAAATGGGTGATTTGTAGGTTCCATGTTAGGCTTCCAGGGTGTAATGATCTTGTTACACGGGAAAAATCCAAGCCTAAAGATTGACTTCGGTAGCAAGTGTCCCTTGGTGATGTCCCGGGTTTCTCCTAATTGTTAGGGTTGGTTCAAGTGATCATGGCAAACCTGAACAGGATGTGGTTGTTGGGCTGCATGGGCTGGATGTGAGACTCGGGTTAGGCCAAGAAACACACCTGGAGTTTTTATCAATTGAATTGAGGGATCTGAAATTTCGGGGGGGTTTTGATCAGAGGGTTGTTTTGCTGATGGCCAAGAAAAAATAACAACACATAAAAAGTAGAAAAGGAACATTGATTTAAAAAGAAGTAGACAAAAATAAACCACAATCGAAAATTAAGGAACAAAAACAAGAAAAACAGAAACAAATAAATAAAATAGAATGAAATAGAGATGAATGAATTTGAACAAAAGTACACCGGTTTGCATACACTCCACCTAGAAACAACCACTTGAAACAAAAAACACACCGCTCCTGGCGTGAATCAACGAGAGAAGGTGCAGAACATAAATATATAGCTAGCTTGGCAGAAAAGGGAGAACCGTTTGTCGAGAGAAACTTCCATGAATGTGATTTTTCAAATTGGTAAGTCAGTCAAGCAGCATCAAGAAAAAATCATTGGTGTAGTTTGGAACGGAAGGGTCAAAGAACTGTCTTTAACAAACATGGAATTTGCCAATTTGGATGATCAAGTTTTCAACCCACCGCGGGGGGTGAGTTTTTTCACCTGTGTGTTTTTTTTTGCCCAAGCGATTTGGCCATATGACGACCTTGTAATGTTAAGGTCGTGGCGACCTTCCCGCACGTTGTGCAGCCTGTGGTGCTTTAAAACAACTGGGAGAGGATGAGAAATTGCGGCCACTTTATGCCAACGCAGCAGATGCCCTGATGGACTGACATCAAAACGTGTGGAAGATGCTGATAATTTCAGAAAGTTCTTGGACATCTGAACATTAGATTGGAGATTGGAGATAATAAGATGAAATTCTAACAAGTGGGTTTGTCATTTAGATTTCAGAATGCAAAAAATGTGTTAAAACAGATTCAGTTCTCAGAAACTTTGACCAAAACCAAAAAAAGTCCAGTCCGCTGGAACACTGAAATCTTCCAACAAAACAAAAGACAGGGAATGACCTTTGATGATTTCCAGGATGCCTGTGGCGATGCCCTAATCTTAGCCTCCTCGCCACAAGAACGGCAAGAACTGCTACAAGCTGCAGCGAATGCTTTGAGATGCCTTGATGGGGAGAATGTTTGTGGCTCCTTGGGTGAGCAATGAATCTCTTTCGTTCTGAATAATCATGGAAGTGGAAAATGGCTATATGCTAACAGTAATTACTGTTGGAGGGACCCATGTTTGACTTCCATGATTATGGGAGGAGGTGTACCTTTTTGTGTTTGAAGAGCGGTGCACCTTTGCAAAGTGGGTACATAGACAAGCACATTTTGTGAGAAAAATAAGAGTGCATTATATGTAAGCCTGTGATAGTCTTAGACTAAAGAACAGTCTTCACTAATCCTGAATGAAAAAGGAAGATCCAACCATGATTTGCTGTTCAAGATGTTTGTTTTCACCTCAACCGAAAGCTGAGCTGTGGTTTTGTTGCTTTTTTTCCCCATGCCTTCCAAAGCCATGGTTAGGTTTGTTTGCCCCACAAAAGCTGATTCCCCTGCTGCGTGCCGCGCGAGACTTATCACAGCCAGGTCGCGGATCCGTTGTGCCAAATTCGTCGCTAACGGGAATGGGCCATTGTTTATTGGGTGTTGAAGAAATACGACATCTATAGAACCAGCTTGTGGATGCAGACATGGCATGATGAGATAGGTTACCAAGTTCAAATGGTGATATCTTGTATCAATGTGAAGCCACGCAGCCACAAAAACAAGATGTTGACATGATCATGAACGGCAGCTCTCAGATATTTTCCACAATGGAAAGTGTTTGGGATATTGTGTTGTTAAGAAGGCATTTTAGAAAAAATGATGATGGACATGGATGTGCCTAACCAATCCTAACTAACTGTATCCTTCTTGCAGCTTCACAACAACTGCTACGTTAGACCATGGTTGATTTGCCTGTTTGATTATACCATAATTTAGAGTGTTGTTTTTACATCTCGAGTGGTGCAAGATTTCAGCTATCAACAGAAAATAGTTGTTTTAACTCATCACTTTCAGACACTTGACTACTATATCCATTACATATGTGATTTAGTTGTAGTCATATGCCCCGTTTGAAACTGACATCGAACGGCTAAGGTAAGTACCATTTACAATAGAACCTTTGAGTCCAGCCAAACATGTTGGAAAGCCCGTTGTTTTGCATGTTTCTCCAGGCACATTGTCATTGGATGATTGCTTAGAGCCTGCTACTGGGCGAAAGCTTGAGAGCTCCTGACAAAGATGAAGAATACCAGGTTGATCTGGCTGGCCAGCCAGGATCCTATGCACACCCAATATGTTTTGGCAAGATACATATGATAGATTTATACATTCGTAGTTGCGTGCTGAAAATGTGAAAGGAAATTTGCAGAACTATAGGTTTGACTTGAGGGGCCCACCACCCATCTTTTCCAAATTCCCCATGTCTTGTTGTCAATCATCTCAGAATATCTCAGAATAAATCGCTTCATTGTCATAGCTAGGTGGTGGTTTCAAATGTTTTTTATTTTCACCTCTACCCAGGGAAATGATCCAATTTGACTTATATTTTTGGGATGGGTGGTTCAACCACAAACTAGATAGACTCTGTCGAATTTTTCAACTAAACCCAAGGTCAACATTCAATTCTCAGTTCCTCCCCCCATTCAAACAATGATTCTGTGAAACATTGCTACAACACGCTACAACCAACCATTGCTATATATATATAATCATATATACACCCAAAACAATCAAACACATCTCTTGAATGATACTCAAATCCCCCGCCTTGCTTCCCCAAAACAAGAAGTCATTGAAATGACCACCAACAAAAATCTGAAAAATATTTTTAAATCCACACACCCCAATCCATTGTAAGAAACTTTAGCCACCCTAAAAAAGGAAAAAACATGTCTTGTTCGCCAGCCACCTACTAAACAACCCTTCCTTGAAACGTGGTAGTGCGTTTCGCATTTGGCATTAAACCAACTGACCTCAGGTGTATCTTTGTATGCAGCGACCCATGGACGTACATCAACTTCCACAGTATTTCTATGAACTTTTTGAAGTTTCCATTGAGTTGGTAGCACATCAGGAGTGGGCAGTTTGTTGTTGATGATGGGCCGTGTTGTTGATTCTTTACTGGATTTTTTTGTTTTCGGATGGCCGAAAACCGGGAAAAAACGATATGTTTTCCAAATTTGGGACGCAAGACTTAGGAAATTGTTTGGAAGTAGTCAAGTTTCGAAGAAAGGGGCAACTTGATAGATGTTGCAGGCCCCTTCATCTTGAATCACAGTGTTTTTCCGTCGCATCCTGAAATCTGCGTGAAAAAAAACAGCACAACTATCAAGGAAAGAATTCACTACTTCCAACTTCCAAGCACCATTTCTCAATGTGTTTCACGGGGCTTTGCACAATTTTTGACCATATTTTATCCACTTCAGTTGAAACCAACAACTAGCAGTTCGTTGGCATTTGTTGGCCCAGTGGTTTTCTGGCCCACATTTTTTGTTTTTTGGTAGGCAGAACCACCCCACAGATTGAATGAAGCCTTTACAACTTAGGGTTCCCACAAAATTTCATGATGACAAAAAAAGCCATCCGGATTCAAATCTGGTGATATGTCCTATTGATACTGTTGATGGAAGAAATCCGGCTAACCAGTTGAGGTTGGTAGTTTATCCCATTATTTACAGGGTTTTATGCATCCCAGGTTTTGCAGGATTTCTTCCATCAACAGTACATAGGTTACAGTAAGCTGTAGCTTCAGAATTTGGGTCCCAAATATTGGCCAGCCAGTGGCTGTTGAAAACGGGGGTTAGTAAAAGGCTAGGACGCAAGCCTCCAAACCATCCATCCTTTTGGCATAGCTAGGTGGTGGTTTCAATGTGTTTTTTATTTCCACCCCGAAATGATCCAACCGGACGAGTGGGTGGCTCAACCACCAGGAAATACAAATAAAACCCTGTATATATATATATATATAGATATAAATCATTGGATATGTACCACTTTCGACTGGCAACAAAAAAATCCCATGAAATTTACGATCCGGGTTTCAAAAAAACATCCACAAAAAAGGTGTGTGTTTTTGTGATTTTTTTTTTTCGGACAGATTTCAAACCCACCAAACCCCAACCAAACCCCAACCGGGTCACGGTTCCGATAGGATCTGAAACATCACTCGTTTGCCTCCGAAATGCTAAGCCAGTTGATCGCCTCTTGGAGCCCAATTTTACGGGTTGGTCGGGTTGGGTTGGGTTGGTTGGGAAGAAAAAATCAGGAAAACCTTCGTTTAAAAAAAAAAAACGTTTTTTTTGTGATTCATGGTAGGATTGGGGGGGCTATCATGTGAAAGTGAAATTGATTAGAATGATAAATACATACATATATATTATATACATTATCCTGCAACATGTTATCACATATTTTGGAGGGACTGTCCTGTCCTCCCTTGGAATCGCAATGTCATGTGTCAAATTCCAGTGCAAGAGATTCTATTACCGTCCTTGTTGTTGTTTTCAAGTTTTTTCAACTGCGAGGAGTTGAATGGTGTCCTCTATCTTCTAGCTTTTTTCCTTTGGAACTATTCCAGCTTCCATCAAAAAATCATAATTGTCAATCTGGTACTGAAGCATAGAATATGTCCTACCAGTTGCTGATTGTCTTATTTACTGTTTGACTTACACCAACGACAGGTATCATACCCCAACCAAATTTCTGGAGGAATCAATTGGGTTGATCACTTTGTTTTGTGGAAATGACTTTGTCCTTAACGGCCATGAAAGGCCCGTGAAAGCGCATGAGGTTTTTCTCCCATCCATCGACCCGGACCGAGATTTCCCGAAGCCGCCAAGGTCATGCTGTGCAACGCCTCCTGGATGCATGTTTCCGTGGGGGAAGCTCAGCATGCCGAAATCCTGCCAAGAAACCCATGGGCACGATGGCAGGACCTTGGAAAACCAAGACTTTTTTGGAAAGAAGTTGAGGGTAGGAAATGAAATGATAACCCTCCAGGAAAAAAAACTGCAAAAAAAGTCAACGGCTAGGCGATACATTTCAAGGATTTGTATCGATTTGTCATTTTTTTTGTTGATCCGGATGCTTGGTGAAGATTCATACCTGGAACCTGAAACATCCTCTTTAAAGTGGTTGTTTCAATTTGATGATTCCAAATCTTTACATAAAAAATGGTTGTTTCACTAAACATCCATTAAAACATGGTTGTTTGGAGTTCCAGGTATATTTTTATCTATCAGATGGGTTGAGACCAAATAGCCAACCTTCCCAAAAGATCTGAGGCTCTACGTAATTTCGCTGGTGCAAATGTGGAAGGTCACAGGCGACCATGGTGACCAGCAGCTGTTGGTTTTGGTTACCAAGTTTTTCCCAACTTCAATGGTTTGTAAAGGTTTAAGCACATGAACATGTATCAACATGGATGCTATCGCACTTCATTGTCTTGTGGCTTCCAACTCATTTTTCTTGTGTTTTTTTTGCAGATGAATCATCAAATGATATCCGTTTGAACCACTTAAGCAGTTGACAAAAAACCTGGGAGGCAAGGTTATTTGGGCGATGTGGCATTGCTTATCCACTTTGCACACAAGTTGGGAGGCCGGGTTTGTGATGTGGGACCATGTCGGGCCATGTCCTGCGAACCAAGTCTGTGAGTTGAGGTTCAAAAACTATCAAAGACGGCACGCTTATAAAACGGGATGATGAAATTGTCGTAGAAATCCCAGGTTCAATCTGCCAGCACAAAAAAACATCAGGTTGCTATAGGGCTCTATAGGGATGAATGACGACTGCTCACATCAAGCGTACTGATTGGTTGTTTTTAAAAAGGTTACACTGTGAATCACTGTGCAGTAGTGATGGCAAATGTTTGCTTCTTGTATCTTCTTGTGATACGAAATAGAGGATTTCGAATCATATGTCATATGAGTTATTGTCAAACTTGTCATCACTGAGCCATATCAGTCCTGGGAGATGAACAGAGCTGAAAACAATAACTCGTGTGTTTTGAATCCCACAATAGTAGTGAGTACCTGGTGCGAGATTTCTACTTAGTGCTTATCTTACACCCCCGAATACATACAGCTGAACACCGAGATCGCTTGATCGTTCAAGGCGGAAATTCCTCTCCCAAACCATCATTCTTAAGGCTCCTTGTTGAGAGCCAATGTCAAATCTTCCAGTCAACATTTGTTGCAAGACAGGTACGGCAAAGAACTGGTTGTTAGGTGATTTGGTGGTATCTTTGGCTGCGGCATTATGGCCAATGTTCCTTGGCACCTGTTTGGTTGAGTCTTGAGCACCAACCACTTTGAATATCAAGAAGTTGATGTTTAGGTAAAAGGCAACCATTCATAAACTGCTGAGAATGACTGCAAAGTTTTGAGTGATAAACTTAGAAGTAGCGAAGAATGACAAACATTGTCAAGATTGTGATAGGATTTCTGAACTGAATTGTGCACATGATAACATCCAACTAAATACATAGACAAACTGAAAAGATAGGGCGAATGATTCGGTATGCTTTGTTCGAGCCTTTGAGGTTGGACATGGACCCCTTGACTGCAGAGCAGGCGGCTGGTTTGCGAAACGCGGAAAATCCACCCTTCAGTTCACTGGAGAATCGGCCCCCACCCTGGAAGATCAGCTTTCATATGATGCAAGAAGAGTAAGAGCCCCTCTGCTCTGCTAGAAATGTTTCATGCATTTTCAAGGATCAGGATTTTTTTCCCGGAAACGCTGAGGTGGTTGTCACCTCTTATCATCCTCATATCATTTGGGGTCCAGCTGGATTTGTGTTCGTTCAATCAGTGTCCATTGACCTGAATTTTTCTTGATGAGTCCTGACATCCCTACCACCTCGAAGGACTGCTGTTTATCCGCCGAAGCTTCAGAACTGATCATCCTTGCAATCAGCTGAAACATTGGTCCTTCCACCAGAAATCCTTTGTTTCTTCACCCCAACCATTCCATTCATCTCGTGGTACTGGCGGTAACTGATCTACTGCTGCTCCACCATGGATCTCAGCCATCCTAAGCCAGAAGGTTCGGACTCACAACCTTCAGAACGTGGTTTCGCTGCAACACTCCTCCAGTTTCCTCCAAGTTCACTAAGACAACGCACATGTCGTGTCATTCTGTGATGATCGACATCGAATACAATGTATTACATTGTATCACTCATCTGGGTGGTGGTTTCAAATATTTTTTCTTTTCACCCCTATTTGGCGAAGATTCCCATTTTGACTCATTTTTTTTTCAAAGGGGTTGAAACCACCAACTACTGTAGATTACATTGTATCACTCATGTATTACTCCTGTTATCTCATTTCGACTCCTTTTTTTTGTTTTGAATCATTGGGGTTTTCACTCACCAACCGCCACCACCTAACCAAGGAAATCCCCCCCACCCAATCCTTGCACTCGGAAATCCTCCCCCTTTTCCGTTCCTCGTGGCCTCGCAGTTCACTTCCTTAAGAAGTTGCTGTTTGCACCTGGGATTTCTGGTACCACAACTTTTCGCACCTTGGCAGCGATAAAGTTCCAAAGTTGTTGGGGTTTCCTGGGGTTTCCTGAGGTTTCCTGAGGTTTCCTGGTTTGTTTCACTTTTGTTTAAAATAGCTTTGAAGTATGGAAGATGATTACTCTTTTGAATATGGCTTCACGACCGGTTTATCCAGATATTTGTCAACTGATGGTTTTGTTCATTTGGGGAAGATGACATCCTTATCATTATCTTTCAACTGTGAGCGACCGGAAGCCACCTCTGGCTTATCTTTCATGACGAGATACAAGTGCTTGCAAAAACAACATTTGATGGCAGAGTTCAAGCATTCACAAGCAGTCTTTCACTTGGGGTTTGTTCACCAGAGATCAATGTTGAGTGAGTGTGCCATAATTGAGTGCATCATGATTTGAATTTTTGAAATGAAGTCGTTGAATTTGGACATGCCCCAGGAAATGCAACCCTTGGAGGAAGACTTGCAAGGACGCGGTACCGTGGGGTTCCAGGTGATGTTTTGGGCACGACATGACCAATCAAAAGGTGCAGAGTTTAGAGTCTGGGGTGAGATGTTCTCTTTTAGTTGGATAGTTTGGGGTTTCCTAAAATGGTGGTACCCAACAACCATTGGTTTTCCCACAAAAATGATCATTTTGGCGTGTTTTGGGGGTACCACCTTTTAAGGAACCACCCATTTAAGGACCAAACATTGGCATCACAGGTCATATGACAACTGTTTTTCAATGATTTTTGTCACGCCTTTTTTGGGTCAAAGTCTGAATGGTGTCTCGAGGGCAACTTCCAAAAAGACTGGGCGCCACACTTTCAGGATCTTTTTCAGGTCTTTATTTGCGCAACATATCTGTTATCATCAACCATCATTAAGTAGCATCATGAATCATCAGGAAGCCAAATTTGATACAAACAGATCAGATAGAAACCAAGGTCCATTAGTCTATTCCCCAATCTTCTGCATCTCCCATCCCTTCATTTTGAAAATCCCGGAAAAACCATGGGGAAAACACACACACACACACACCACAAAAAACATAGGAGACACCAAAAAAAACCAGGAGATGAAGTAGTTTTGGATGACAATCAACCAGCAGGCCTTCTAGGGACGGTGTTGACCTACCAGGGTGGTGGGTTGATGGATGAAGGTTTTTACGGGTAGGTAACGTAGGTGTTATGGAAGAATTTTGTTGGGCCTCCCACTGGCTCCAAAAAGAAACAATTGAAGTGGAAGATTTGGGTGAACCTTTCTACAGAGGAAGAGCTTTTGTCAACTGCACCTTTTTTTGGCTGTAGATCTAGACTGTCTTTCGAATACAACCCTCCAAAGAACTTTCTATAGTTTCAAAAAAAAACATGGACAACATATAAATCCTAGCAAATCATTACTCTGGACCTTCTGAGCAGTCCGAAAAATCCTCCATCCTAAAATCCGACCCCCGACTACCATGACTTGGCGCTTCATATCACCGTCAGGTCAGTTGCTTTCAGTGTTGCTGATGCCCTTTTTGCTTTCCGCTCAACACACCAACGAAGCTCGTTGCCGCTCCCTTGGTTTTGGCCTCATTGACGCTCGGCGTTTGGCATTTGGGTTCCGGGGATTTTTGGTGCTCGGGTCCTTGGGGTGAAAAGGTTCCGCGCAAATCTTGAACTGTTTTTGCCTCGCTTTTGAGGCAAAGTGGCGATGATTGGTGCATGATTTTTTTACCCGAGCTTCAAGTTTGTTTCGTTTTAGACGGCCCCCCCCGAGTTTTATGAGTTGTTTTTAATGAGAACAAGTGACAGTAGACATTTTTGCGGAACTTACTGTAGATGGAAAAAAAAATATATATATATATATAATGAAATTTGATATGACATCTCTAAACACGTTAAAGTATCTGATGGTATCATGTAATATGACATGTTCTGGTGGCCAAAAAATGCCAAACATCCAAGTAATATGAAGAAAACTTCTGTTCGTTTCCACAGCTCTCATGAATCTATGCTGTGTTGTCAAATGGTTCCACTCCAGTTGACAGGCTCGTATAGCTGGCTGCGAATTGCCAAGTAATTCTAGCATGTCTTAAAAGGTGGAGGTCCAGGAGGGTTAGAAATGAACAAAACCCCACAGAACACCGGGGTTGTGCTTCAAAATTCGATTGAGTCTCCAACGTTGGTTTTTTATGAACCCGGAATTTTGATGATAGTACCCTGGATGTTACTCTGGGGGAGTCCCCAACCTGGATGTTCCTTTGGTTGTTTTAAATGAACATCCAGGGTAAGATCCATGAACCATTCGTTCAGTTTGTCTTAGGTGCCGAGTCATGAGCTCTTCAACAGCTGTCAGCTGCTCCTGGATGGTGCTGCCACTCGTGACGACCGTGCTTTCATCGTGCTCAGTGCCATGCTGGCGGCCGGTGGTGAAGGGACGTTGGAGGAGATGGCACTGCAACGACTGACGGAAGGTGAGGAAATGGGACCTAAGATCGATGAATCATCCGACTGAAATCATCAATTTGGGAGTTGTAAACTAAGCATGTTGAGATTTATGGCTGCGCCATGTTTTTTTTAAGCTGTAAGTAGTTGCATCAATACATGAACCCCAGGTTCTGGTGACGTTGAAGACACATCGGATATCATCGGATGCGTCGCCGACGGGTTTTTTTGTGTGAGGCGATATTCCAGTGTTGCCATTGAGATCTGTGGTGTTCTTGACCTGCGCAGTGATCTGACAGCAAGTCGAGCCGAAGTGGTCCTTCAGGGGTCCCTGTCATGAATCTTCACGAGTTCCTCCACGGGGTTGCAGAATGGAACTGGGGAACACATCCAAGTAGAATTCAATAAAATCAAATCAAGTTGAAGTTGAATTAAAGATTGCATACATCCAAGGCGCCTCAAGAAAAAAATACAGGGAGTGGAGGACAGCTCTATGAATTGTTTACATAATTTCAATCTGGGGTAGTAGAAGCAGTTACTGTACATGTGATTCTTACTGTGGGAACGATCCTCAAATTCCGAAAGTAACAACCCAAACCAACAGTTCTCCATCGATTGAATCCATTGATAAAGGGACCGCCACTAGCCCCCTAAACCTCGTTGGACAAGGTGAAATATGCTAAATTTGAAGTCACCCAGATTCTCAATACAGGATGCAAGTACAAAGAAGGCCCTGTCTACTACCCATCACCTTCGCGGAATGGGTTGTTATCCGGGTGACCATCCCATTCCGGAGTTCCCATGGATTATCCCCTATTTCAGATTCTTTCCACCAGTTTCATGAAATGTCTTTTTAAAAACTGAGATACCACCAAATATGTACTTGTAAGAGAACTACCTCACTTCTGATTCTGGGGAAATCTTTTTTCCCAATCTTAAAGAGTGAAGCCTTCCAACTGCCCCAGTCGCAACGCTCAACGATAAGGTTGCTCGTTGGACGGGAAGAGCCTTGAGTGGTGCCAGTGCTAAGGCGACATTAGCACCAGTGGTTTTAGCGCAGCTGCGGTCGTGTGCAACGCAAAGTATGCAGGAAGAGACTGCCAAAGAGGAGCCCCATTGACGGGGTTGCGTTTTGAGAGAGTTGTGGAAAGTTTTTTTTGTTGTTTGGAAAGGGGCAACCGGGGCAACTAACTAGCTTGCATAACTCCTCAAACAGATGACGGGACAAAACAGATGGGACTTCCCCATCACAGAGTAGAGGATGACGGATGGTGATTAGGTCCCCCTCAGGATGGGAAGTACCAACTTTGGAATGATTGGATGGTGATGATGTGGGAATTTGCCAAGCCGTCCTTGGACGGATCCGTTTTTTGTTTAAAGTCCGATTAAGGCGAGTTCCCACGGGGGAATTTTGCAGATTTTGAAGTTGCGTGTGATTGGAGAAAATCTAGGTGGTGGCAACTCAAATATGTTTGTAATGTTCATCCCCAAAAAATGGGGTTTCATGATCCAATTTGACTTGCGCATATTTTTCGGAAAATGGGTTGAAACTCAACCACCAACTAGTTGAGATTGAAAAGGGAAACCTAGGTGAAGGTGAAATATTATATATGATATTGTTTTTAGATCTATATAACCCCCCCAACACCAACTAGTTGAGATGAAAGGTTCCCTTGAAAGGTTCGGGATGATTGAGAACCTGGACCTCAAAGGTTTTGGAAGATTTCAGATCTGGTGGTGAAAACCATGGTACCATTTCCAGACACTCAAGGTATGGTATATTATAATATGTATATTATATACATTTATAAATGATTTACCATACAAAGTCAATCATTCATGATCATTCATGCAGGTTTTTCATACATAAATGAAAAATATACCATAAACATGGTAACCCCCGTTCGGTGGATCGTTTGAAAACCCGTAGGAATGGCGACAGTTGAAAGAGTCCAATGGTGAGAGTGTGGTGCCCAGCGGCTACGCCTATGCCGTGCCTCGGGGAAGAGCTGAGTTGATCACAGCATTGGGGTGGCTGTTAGCATCAGCTGAAGAAATGGAGGAGACTTTTGCTGAAGGGGTGTTAACTATGACCCATGAGTTGGATGATATAGCCATTACCCTGGATGCCAGTGGCAAATTGAAGGTTTACATATATGCATGCTTTTGTAAACATGTTATATATGTTTGTAGGGATCCCCTACTACAAAATGTAGTCCTGGTGGTCACTGCTGTGTGTGTGGGGTAGATCCAACCCGTGAGATTTGGTTGAAAAAAGCTGATTCCGTTGTTGGAGGGATGGAGATTTCTCCGAGAAATTCCAACTTCCAAAACGTGGGAAAGGAGAAAGTAGCTCATGTTCACTGATTAAGAGATTCATCCTTGAGGATTATATTATTACGTATCTCTAAAACATGATTTGGATCTATTTAAGGAATCCAGTTGAAACCTATTCACAATTGATGACATCCATATGAATACGGCGCATCATAGCACTGTCCAGCTCTGTATACATAAATATGTGTATGTATCATTGTGTATGTACATTCTACGGCATTTCATTCAAAAATATAAAGATATTTCATAGCTTCCAAATATGAACAGCTGGTTCTGCTGCTTGTTGGGTCATCCCACCCTTTAAAAAATCCTGGCTCTGCAAGGAGGCACGTGACATTCTCCTCGGTGCGGTGGTTTTGGAATCTGGGATCACTGAGGCAGCCCAACAAAAGGGAGCGGCATAACTGCATACATATGGTGGTTGGTCTTTGAAGTCCCACAAGTTTTGACCCAGAGAGTTCTTTTTGTATATAAGTTATTTATTCATGTTATTTTTTAAACTGTATATACGTCATTTATTTAGTGAATGTTTTATATTATACAGCTAATGAAAGCTATTTCCTAGTTCGACTCATGTCGACATATGTCAACAGCTAAAATCGAAAGAATCCAGGAATCCTCGAAAAGGAGACAACACATCCAGCCTCCGTTGAGAACCAACCAGATTAAATCAGATTAGTTTGGTGTGTCATATTTCTTAGTAAAAAGGAAGGATGGTATATGATGGTATATGATGATTTTTGATGATATGATGACCTTTAATGTACTATGTGGGGACCTTTTGTGATGATACATCATGATGATATGATGATATGATGATATATAGAGAATGTTGAAGTAGATTGTGTAATGGCGGCTGCCACGTTCCGCTGAAAAATCAGAATTGAGGCCCTTGATGGGCTTATGGCGAAAGATGACCCAAACTGCCAAGCAAGATCACCTGGTTTTCGGTTATAGCCGGTCCTTTCCGGAGATCATTGAATGTTTCATCCCAAAAAACAAAACCTGACACGAAGATTTGGTCCAAAAAAAAATGGGGAAAAAACTTCAGATGGGAGGATGTTTTTCTGAGATTCTTTGGGGGATTGCTGTAATGCTCTCCAGGTCGGTTTGGCTTATTTTCCAAAAGTTGGGGGATGCCAACGCCGGCGTTGGCCGCCAGCTGCAGGGAGATGGTTCTCAAAGTGAATGGGAGTGGCTTGCAGATTGTCTCCCTTCACCAAGATGGATGGCACAGCATGTTGAGGCATTGGTGATTCAGAAGGAAAACGTGGTGCGATCGTGCTGTTTAACTGTGATACGTTTTTGAAGATTCTACAAAGATCCTGGACAATTCAAGAAGATCCTGGAAAATTCATGAATCAGATACTACAAAGTACGAAGATCCCCAAAAAAAAAAACGAGTCCATGATGAGAGTTTGATTTACGCCAGTTCCCTTGATGTTACTATTCCCCCTTTCGATGCCTCTGCAGGTTCTCTTGGGGCATGCATTGCAGGCTTGGACGGGGCATGCAGACTTGCTGCATGGCCATGTGCAAGACAGTACACTCCGGTACTCTAACATAGCAATAGAAATTCCCCGTTGCCGATAGGAAACTCATTTACAAATGGTGGATGTTCCATGGCTATGGTTAGATTACCAGAGGGTAGCTACAGTAAAGTTCGGGCACCAATTTGATACTAATAAGTAAGTACATATTGCAAACGACTAGGCGTTCATAGTCTTGTTCAAAGGCCGCAGCGTAGGAGCCCGAAAGTACTATGTATTGACGATTTCTCTCTGTTTGTAGCTTGTTGATACACTTTGCAGACGCATCCAGCCAAGAATAGTCAAAGGACTGCGAAGATTCGAAAATCGAAAGGGCATTTCCCACTGACGCACCACCAGACTGCTACGATGTATATGACATGTGCATTTGGTTTTTGTTGGTTGCGTAAGCGCTTGGATCCCATCATTTCCCCAAAACTAACCCAGATGGCATGGCAAGCGGCCAAGTCCCAAACAGGAAGGGATTGCTTGAACAAGAGGCCATTTTCATCCACTTTCCTTCATGTTCATTCATCTTCATTCATGTTGAAGTTCTCTTCCTGTCCTACATTTCTCCTTCATTTTCCCTTGGCCTTGTCCAGGTCGAGGAAGATGTGGCCTGTGGGGTACTGACATTGCTATCGACCTGTTTTACTGATGCCAAAGCCGCTGCGGCTCGGCAGAGTTTTTGTGCGGAATTTTTCCACGATGCTTTCCTGCATGGCAATAGGGTCCATTTGGACATGTTATATTTTTTTTTGTTATGGGGAAATCTGTTGGTTGAGTTCTTTTTTTCCCAAAAATCCCCATTTGAGATTTGGCAATTTGGAAAAATGGTGTTGATTTTTGGTAGGAAACTCCTGGGGAACTTTTGATAAAGGGCCCATGTTGAGTCAGCTTACTCCATGGAGCTAGATGGATTCACAAGTGCATCCTGAGCTATATTGTGAGCTGTTTATATTCAGATGGAGCACTCAATCGAAAAAAAAAACATACTAATATTCTGCAAAATACAAATGGCAATGCCATCTTTACTGCTACCATCCTTACGGTCAAATAGCATCTTTTTTGGAAAATGACCAAGCAACTGGCAAATAGGTAGATTTCCAGTTTGCTCTCTTAAAATTACTAGACCTGTAAGATGCATGATGAGATCGAATGAATCCCAGGCGAATGTCCATCGCAACCTGCAACCAACATGACCTGAAATTTCAGGTTGTTGAAAAAGTCGCACAAAATTCTTCACACTTTATGTATCTATATATATATATGTATATAGATTGACAAGCTTTGGGTCCACAATATACAAGCATGACAAACATGTACAGTATATATATAATTATAGAATTGTATTGTATACACATATATCAATATATTAATTATGGTGTAAGTTAGTAGTTTCAAAGATTACATATTTGAATACAACGATCTTGTTTACAATCGTCAGGCAGCAATTGTCAGCAATCATGCTATGGCTGGCCTTGCAATGCGATGGCAACGGTCAGGATCAGGTTCAACGGGGGTGTAGCATGCGGCGATGGCTGGAGGAACTGGGGGATCTCAAAAAAAAGCCATCATTTCATGGGTCAGGGGTCATTGAATTACCTATCTTGGGAGGAATCAAACAATACAAATCTATGTGTAATTTTTAGGGGGGTTCCCCTTAATGGTGCCTTGGGTTCGTAATGACCCCTGTAAGCTATAATTTGGTTTGGTTGGAAGAACTTCTCTAACTACAGGCCATGCGCACATTACAACCCGGTTGTTTTTGAGGGGGAAACAACCGGTGAGATGTTGGAAACGGGAACGGAAGGATTCTACTGTGGCGAATGAGATTTTGCCAGGTAACTCACCCTTGGTGAAATGCATTGGACTTTTTATGCTACTTGGTCTGATGTTTGGAAAGGTTGAAGCCGAGGATGATTCTGGAGACGAGAAAACCGGAGAGGTTGGATAGCGATTTGGGAGATTGATGTGAAATAATCATGAATCATCATAAATTTGTTGCCATTGCATCAAAATATCAACTGATAATCATCCAAATATCCACAGATGATCATCGAATGATCGTACTTTGGGTGAGGTTTTGAGTAAACAAAATGCGAAGATTCTCGTTGGGAGCTCTGAAATTGGTAAAACTTTTGGATTTGTTGGGAAATGGTTGTGAGCCTCTCAGAAATTGATTGATTGATCTCAACTTCACCCTGTATTCGTAACATCATTTCTGTCAGCTTGGGGACAAAGATGTTGGGGAGAACAATAAATTGTCATAATTTGTTGTTGTTTTTTTTGTCCATGAAGCAAAAAAATCAACGGGGAGTTTTTTTTTGTGTTACGTGTTTTGCTTGTGTACCGAAAAAAAAACAAACAAGATCACCATGTGTTTTGTTTGTTGGAATCACAAGATTCTTTTTTGGCGCCTTCCAAAAACGGTGTTCTAGCCGATGGTTTTAAATATTTATTATTTGTATCCTTACCTGGGGAAGATTCCCATTTTGACTAATATTTTTCGGA
>Ga0126337_10000253_pt1 | contig 24185 bp, 12 predicted proteins | sample DipCmetagenome_FD_92527 | JGI IMG/M metagenome (GOLD analysis project Ga0126337, IMG submission 92527) | Coral microbial communities from La Bocana,Puerto Morelos, Mexico - Diploria C A metagenome | ecosystem: Host-associated > Invertebrates > Cnidaria > Coral | place: La Bocana,Puerto Morelos...
CAGTAAGAAAAAAATAAATAAGTTATTTACCGGCTTTGGGTCGGTCCGTATCGTGAAAAACTGTGACCTCGGGCTTGAAAATGCTGCCCTCGGCCTGCGGCCTCGGGCAGCATTTTCAAGATCACAGTTTTTCACGATACGGACCTCCCAGCCGGTAAATAACATATATATATTTTATGATACGAAAAGTCTTGATTCCAGTTACAATGACACTATTGATTAACGTCCAGTTTAGTCACAAGATCGACACGAGACCAATATTGACATAAATTCGGTACTACTTGAATTTAGTTTCTTATGTTTAAAATATCGTTTATAACAGCTTAACTTGCTGGATAACGAAAATAGAAAAATTTAAAAAAAACCGCGATCGACCTGAGGTTTTCACGTAGGGGAATATACTATAAAACAACAGAACAAAGATGCAAGTAATCTGCACTATTATGCATTTGCTTTTTCTGTTGATGAGGTTGCCGCAGTAATCGCCACAAAAAGAGTATTTGTCATGCCATTTATTCAAAAAAAAAGTTATGATCCAACAAATTTACTTCTTTGCGTTGGCGTATTGTTTTTTTCAGACCGGTCCTCTATTTCATCATACCATGATCTCCACATAAACCAACTAAGTGAAATGAAACAAGCATAAAAACACAGCCCCTCCCACTTTACTACGTGCCAAGGAATATTTGTTGTTTAAGACCAGTAAATCAATATGTAAAATGCTTTTTTCTTTTTTTTCAATTAAATTAAAAATTGATTGGTACAAAATTGTACGGATGTTTTTAATCCGTTTTATTGCATGCTAATGATTTAGTTTGCTGTTTACGGTAGGTGTTGCATTTTTGCTGCTTTACCTTTATTCCATGCTTCGGAAAACCTTTGCAACTTGTGGCCACGTGATCTTTTCGATCAAAGCAACGCCTCTTAAAGTTGAAAAAAATACCAAGCAGAAACTTTTCATCGTTTTGAGAGTGGAAAGTTGCATGGAATAATGAACTGCTACCTGATTTTTCGTAGTCGTAAGATGTTCTTAGCTCGCAAAAAGTTAAGGAATGTTTATGATAATCGATTTCATTTTTCAATTGCTGTTCCAAAAGATCGATGCTTTTTCACGACGAACAAGGAAAAAAGACCTGAGACTGCCTACCAAAAAGATACCTTCAAATATTACGCTTGGAATTGAAGTCGGGTTGAGACTGGCTAAATTAGTAGCATGAAAAGTTTGGTTCCCTTCTACCAGCTATCAGTAGGATGTTTTTAAGGTTGCTTGGCACAAACAGCTTGTTTTTTAACCAATTAGTGGTAATTTAGTTGCATAATTTTAGCTAGCATGCAATGTTCCAGCTTATAAACGTCAGTTCCTAAAATAACATTTTAACCAAAACAAATGTGAATGTTTGTTTGTTTGAACCCAATTTCCTTCCGAACCGCTAAAGGTCAAAGTACATCGATCGCGTGAAGCGACGTTTTCTATATGGATATGCTGAAAACGAGAAATTATGTCTTCTATGTCTGATGCCTACAAAATAACATAACAGTCGCTGAAAGGAACTCTTATTACAATGAGATCAGATGAAACTAGACAAACCAGCACCACTGGGTCATAATTCATTGTATTGGTGTTTCAATTTATACAGTTAATTAAAAGGCTTTGATTTGTTTTATTTATAACTATTACAAAGTTGTTTTTCTGCTCACCATGACAAGGCACAATGGAATTCTTCAACCTTAAATAAGTGCTGTACAAACGCCGCTTGTGCAGAGAGAAAGTTTTTAAATTACGTCTCTTGTACGTCTCGAGTATTTTTGTCATGCAATCTTGTTCTTGTTATTTTGGTACTTTAACATGAAAAACACTAACTATTATGGATCTCAAGATGTTCTCCGATGTTTTGGCGGGTGTATATTGATGCTTCTTAACTCTGCTTATCCATTGAAAGGTAAGAGCTCTGTTCCCTCGGAGACTGCATCTAACATCACAGCATGATATTGTTGCAACTTGACAATGAGCTGCACTTAACAATACTGTTGATGGCACAAGGCAATCATGGGATGGTGAACGTTTAATTGTTTGTATCATTTACTTCTTTTAAAACCCTAAAATATTTTATCTAATAAAATCACAGTTAATGATGGTAATAAGACGTTTTGACCATCTAGTGAAAAGGTTTTCTTATAATTGATTTCAGATCAAATAGATTTGCCCGCCAGTAAAAACCAGTTAACCTCCAGCTGAAAATGTTAAAATTAATACTTTTGCAGAGTGAAATTAGCTATATTTGCTTTTCACTTTCTTTCTTCTAGTACCACACACTTCACTGACTGCATTTGACAGTCCTAGCTCTACTACTAAGAGCTTATAACAGCTTTCATAGTAAGTGTTATAAATGTGAGGCTCAAATGAACCATTAGCCGTAAGTTATAGCTTATACAAACCACTTACTGGATGACATCACACATATTTCGAAGCTTCATTCTCCAAGCACCGCATCTCGATGCTGACGATTCTTCAGTTTTTCTTGTGGTACCTTTCACGCTTTCAGAGCGTTGCGTGTGAAGATACATGCATGGCAGTATCGCCATATCCCTGTTAACTGTCTACAATTCGTTTGCACTTATATCGATAATTCAGTTGATTATGTTTTTTTTTGTAACTGACGTAACATAAAAGTAGTGATCTGTACATATAGCCGATTTGCGTTGCAACTATTCCGAATACAAACTCTCTAATTGTCCAAGAAAAATATCTGTTACTCGAAAAAGTGCAGAAAGAACCAATCGAACTTCCTCTCGTATCTGATATTTACATTGTTTCAGAAACAATTCAATTTTGAGGTCGCTGCTTTGAGACACAGTCGCTTCGAGATTTGCATTATTAACAAACGTGAAATCTTATGATCCTTGGTTTAGCAAATTGACTTATTGATTAATAATAATAATACTGATATTGTGTCATGTGGATATGGATTTTCCTTTGACTTGGAAATCCACAATAGTTATATTAACAATTATTGAACTCGGTTATCGCGAAATTTGTCAGTGGCGAGCAGATCAGTTACTTAGGTATATAATTAATCTGCATCTGAGACTAACAAATCACGCTATTTTGCGATAACCGAGTTTAATAATTGTTTTAGTATTCGATCGTCAAGTATGTTTCCATATTAAAATCACTCTCTGAAAGCACAGGGAAACGATCTTCCATTTTCCGCACAAGAACGTGCATACAATTACGCATCAGCAGAACATTGTTCGGAGCAACACATTTGCACGGTATAACGAATGAGCAGAATAGTAACAATTCAGTGTCAAATAAAACAATTTAGCAGACGTCTCGCGCCTAGCCTTTCCTCGATGCTAAGTTTAGTTTTGACTCAAAAGGCAGTAAGTAGACTATGATTTGTGGGCAGTTATTTGAAGGTCAGGTGGTGGGCTTTTGGCCAATGAAAAGAAAGAAAAAAAATGCATCAAATGATAATTTCCCTTATTTTCTAGAATATTGTAATTCATTAGTTGTGTCAGCGTTTACTTGACGACTTTTTGGTTGTCAGTTTTGCGAATTAGAGAGTTTAAAAAAGAACTCAGTCTACCAAACTAAAAGCTCGTTTTTCTTTCTCAAACAGATAGAAATAAATACTACTTTTACTCAGCAGAAACAAATTAGTACATTGATAAAAAAAAAAACTCTGCCGAATAACTATGCAAATTAATTTTCTTCCCCGTTACTTCGCGTGATCAAAGCATGGAAAACGCTATCTTCCTGTTGCAATGGGTATATACATGCTATCACGCGTACATGTATACGTCGATATGTTTGGTTTATTTTTATTTAATACATATTTCGTTTACATCGGTTTATGGTTTCTAAAAAAACTGAGTAAAGGATCGGAGATCAACTGATAAAATTCGAATCCCTAGCACGACTCTTCCCTTTCATACCGTTCAAAAAAATGTTAAGTCTCGTGAAGCAATATTTTAAATGCCCTTTACAATAGAATAAAACTCGAATAAGATCTCTCGTGTAGGATAACACGCGCGCCATCGGTTATGGTGCAACAATTTTATTCAAGAAATTTTTATTTATTTTGTAAATCCAGTTGTTTGCAAATGAACGCTGAGTTATCCGCGAACTAAACTGGCTTCGCCAGCAATTTAGTAAAGAGAAACTCTTACTTACATCCTTTGCAGTGAAAATAGCTTACATTGAGATATTAATTTGCGCCGGAAAACAAAAGGAACAGTAGGGAAGATTAATAGTATATGTTCATACCCGTTGTGGTTATTTTTACCTCTCCTTCTTTTCATGGTACGAGTAGGTGAGATACTCGACATTTGAAAAAACGTTCTGGGGCAGTTGAAATATACGTTTTTGTTTTTGTTTTGCAGTAATGCCAAAGGCGTTTTCCATCCCTTGAAAAATGTTGCCTTTCCCAAGTGAATGTGGTTACAAGGCGACCATTCGTGCCTTTCTCCACGTTTGATAAACGGAATACGTTTTGAAGGCAATTTATAGAGATTCCTGATAAATTTATGCTGACAAAGCATTTCTGTGACAAATACTTGTGAGAAAAATAGTTCGTGGAGCATTTCTCTTCTCTATTTCCCAATTATTTCTGTGCTGTTGTCCTTGAATACATTTTTTCCATGCAACGTATGTGTATGTAAAGATTAAGCGAGAAAGAATTTCCTCATTTATGATATTTTACCATTATCTAACTTCCGTGCCAAAAATTATACTTTCACACGAAAGCATTGTTAGTTTGAAAACAAATTGCTTCCGAAAGTGAATATCAGAAACGAAATCAAACCATGCTGGTTTCAAGAGATATTTTCTAACCAAGCACGTTTCAAGTGTTTTATGCCAAAGTCAATTTCAAACTGATCAGTCAGTTCCAAAAGTCAGTGAAACAATAACACGAACTCGGTGTTACTGACTCCGGTTAATTTAACATCCAATACTTATTCAAACATTTGATTGATGACTTTAAAAATGGTTTTATTCTGAGCGTGATGGCGATAAAATTATTTTTCTGCTAATAGGAACAAATAAGGGCACAACAGCATTGTTGATTATAGCAAGAAAATAAATGTCTAACATAAAAGAAAAGGACTCCTTACTTGCCTTGGTTAATTTTTTGACATTTCTTCACTCAAATATTTTTACTAAATACAGTTTAAGTTTATATTTTATGATGATACTCAGAGCTAGACATTCGTCAGTTGCATGCACGGGCGATCGAGTGACACGTCTTAACGTGAACGCTGAATTGTCGCTTATATTGACGGAACAAAAATTTTAAAAAAACATTGATTGTCTTGATGAAAAAAAAAAAACTAATTTCGGTAAATCCAAATGTCCAAGGTCGCATCCTCCTAGGACATAATACACTGGCTTATTGATAGTTATTACAAGTCATTCAGCCTGTCTGACAGTGTCCTAAGCTGCTGTCTGTCCGGTCCGTACTTCGCAGAGGCAAGCAGTCAGTCAGCTAAACTTTCTTTTGAAATGCCTATCTCACATCACTGTTCTATGAACACGATATACACCGATTCCTGCTGAGTGTTGTCACAATCACGGCCATGACCTAAATCTGACGTAATTAACTTACTTATAACGAAACAAAATGTTCTCACACGAAGATTCCGGAACACTTTCATTCATCCACTGTGCATGAGTCCGCGTGATTTAGCATTTTCAGTAATACGATTGATAACACGTGTTCTTGTTGTCAGTTGTCGCTTATGTAATATGCCAACTGTCGTTTCAGACACTTTCTATACAAATATTCGTTTTTCAGACATAACTTCTAATTTCATAGTGATCTATATTTTTGACGCTTTTGTGGGACACAAATCTCACTCAACTGTATTAAACAAAAAGTATTAAGTATTCGTAATGGACAGAAAATATAGTTACGACTGAAACTTATGCTACTGAGTTGTTCTTTTCTTATATCTCGATGTACTCATTAGTTTTTAACTTGAACACTCACTGAATTTTATTTTCTAAAAAAATAATGGATGGGAAAAACTCAAATATTAATTACCTTAAACGACAAAGAAAAGAGCACTTAAAGGGTATAATAGAGCAAAAGAGAGAGCTAACGTCATCATAAAATTCAAATATCCTGTTCAGCAACGAAATTTTACTCTGACTATCTTAGACTATTCTAAGTATTATTTCCTTTCAGCTGAAAAGCCGCTATCGCTATTCAGGTCAGGCAAGATATTTATTTTATGTTCACAGCCACGAAACATCAAGATGGTTAGATGGGACTGAATGGTTTTCTTACATACATGCGTGATGAAAAGAGCAATTAGTGCTATCTTCCTGTTTAAAAGATCATATTTAGTCACGCGACATATTAACCTTCACTATTTGGTTTGTTAGTTTTCTTCTTTTAAAATCCTATCACGCACATAAACGCATATACGTCCTTATTAGGGTTTATTTTTATTTCCTGTAAATTTCGTTTCCGTCAGACTATGCCAGAATTGGTTAGAACGACTCCTCCCTTTCAAAACTTTGTAAAGAATGTTCAAGTGTCGCGAAGCAATATTTTCAATGCCTTTAATAATAGAATCATTGAAATCTTTTGTCCATGACTACACGTCATCAGTTATGGTACATAATTTATTGTAACAACTCAGTTCAAATGTTTTCTAGTTATTTTTTTAATCCGGCTGTTTGCAGGTAAAGAAATTGTTTCTGTGAACTTTGAGTTATCTTTCGCCAATAAGAAGCAAATTGTAGATTAAGTAGAGAGAAACTTGAAAAATGTCGCTTTTCCAGCGATTTTCCCGTCTTGTAATTGAAAAGTATTTCTTTCTCCGCGCTCCGTAAAGGAGTATTCTTGTAGGTAATTTACATAGATTTCTGATGAAGTAATGCTGTTAAGCATTTTTTCTCTGTTACTAAGTACATTTTTTCGGTACAACGTATTGTGTATAAAGATATAAGCGAGCAAGAATTTTCTCATTTACGATATTTTACTCCTTATTGGATTTGCGTATCATGATCAAAAATAGTAAGGCTCAAAACACGAAAGCAATGTTTGTTTGAATACAAATGTCTTGCTTCAGAATGTCAATATAAATGAAATCAAATCTCGCTGATTTCAAGGGTATTTTCTGACCAAGAAAAGTCTCAAGAGTTTTACTGAGGAAGGAGTTCCTGCCAAATTCAAATGGAAATACCCAATTCCATCAGAGAGTGGGTTAAAAATTCACGACCCCAGTTTTACCAACTTTGGTTAATTTAACTCCTAACAGTCAAACATTTGAATAGCAACTTTCAAATCTGTTTAATTTATTTATAGCGTTACGGCGATAAAGTTATTTTTCTACTAATATATAAGGCAAAACAGCATTCTTGATTGTAGCAAGAAAATGTCTCACATGAGGGTAAACGACAAACACTTACAAATGAAAATCATGAAATGCTCCCTGATTGCCATGTCTGCTTTCGAGATCCTTCACTCAAATATTTTAACTCTACCTTAGATATAGGTTTTTTTTGATATTAAGAACCAGACGTTCGTCATTTTATGCACTGGTAATTCAGTGAAATGCCTCAATGTAAGCGCAATAATTATCGCTTATATTGACGTAACATAAAAGAACACTGTGATTGCAATGTTGAAAAACAACTGATTTTTGTAAGTGTTTTGACTTAAGTCCACATCCATTGGAGGCCATACATTGGTTAATTGACAGTTATTCAGTCAGACATTCCGGCCGTTGTCTGTCTGTCTGTCTTTCTGTCTATCCCATCTGTCTGTCTGCACACATATCCGACTGTCTGTCCGGTTCCTACTTCCTTGAGGCAGGTAGTCAGTCAGTCAGTCAGTGATTCAGCTATGCTTTCTTTTGAATTCCTTCTCTGCTATATCGCTGTAAGATTGACACGATATACAATTATTACTATATCTTGTGACAATGGTCTAAATCTGATGTAATGAACCTATTTAAGACCAAACCAAAAGATTCGCAAAAGGTTCCGGAACGGTTTGTTTCATCACAGCTGAATATAGATCAACAGCTCACCGTATGCGTGATTAACAATTTTCAGTGAAAAAATGTGTTCTTCTTGTCAGTTATGTACAGTGACATGCAGTCTGTCGATTGAGGTAATTTAAAAAATATGATAACAAATTCTCGCGACACTACCAAAACATTGCGGACATGATTTAAATATTGCTTTACATAAACCTCCTATGTAAGCATTCTTATCTGTACCGCTACACAACCTGCGTTAGTTACTGTGCCGATTTTCTCTTTTCCCACAATTTTTTGGGAATAATAAAAAGAAAATACAAATATTCGTTACTACCGATACCTTATTCTCTAATTTTAAACTGACTGCTTTTTGACGGTTTGGTCACATAGCAATTCCACACAACTGCTATTAAACATGTTAAGTATTCGTGATGAAAAAAAATATATTTACGACTTTAATATCTCGTGTATCACTGAATGTTGATTTTAGAGAAATATGAATGGGAAAATCAAAATACTAATTACCTTAAACATAAAAAAGCACTTAAAAAGCGATAAGAGACCAAAGGAGAGAGTTCACGTCATCATACAATTCACAATAACTAAATCAAACTATGACCAAATTCAACGCTATTGTAAGTTTGATTTACTTGTGGGCGAAAAGCCACTATCTGCTTTTCAAGACTATTTATTATTTTATAAAGCCAAATATCTGCTACTACGAAAGGACAATTACTGCACCACAATCAACACTGTGTGACAATAAATTTCTTTTTATCGATTCTCTTTTTTGAATTGATAGTTTGAAGCAGAAATTCACTGGAAGTGTAATTTGATCAATTTTGAAAGAACTGACAGGGTAGTTCATAATTTATACATACAAAATACATCATGTCCAGACTCCTTCTTTAGTCTAATTATTTATTTACGTTGCATGACTTCGTGTTAAGTCCGGATTTGTACAGACTCTCTTCTCAAATTAATTATATTTCTTTGTCGTTTGTAATTCGCGTGAAGATTTCGCAAGCAAAAAATTCAGTTTGGCGATATTTATCTTTCTTTAACTTCCGTTCCAAAAATAACACTTACACAATAGCAGTGTTTGTTTGAGTACAAATTTCTTTCTGCTTTAAGTCAATATACAAATAATGCCAGTTTTGGTGTGTATATTTCTAATCAAGAAAGTCAGACAAGAGCTTTAATGAACGGCTTTTGAAGATTTCTCAATAAGACTAGATATGACATCGTTCTAACCAATCTGGCAATTAGCGAAATAGGCATAAAGTCAATTACCGGATCTAAAATTTATTTTATTTATAACGTTCACGAGAAAATTTGTTTCTCTGCGAAGCACGACAAATTTAGTTAAGCAAAAAGATATTCTTACTGCAGTAGCTTTTCAGGTTACTGAAAAAAGAAACGCACCTTCAAAGGGACAAAAATTGAAAACGTTGTAAAATTGAGATGTGGTGAAAAACTCAAATCGCTTTTAAGTTTTAGTTACTGATGCTCCTCGCGAAATTCGTTTGTAGTTTCGCCATTGCCGCTTAAGATTTAAATAGCATTCTATAAAAAAGTATATTATAATTCCTGGTCCAAGAAGAAATCATCGCTGTTTTGAGAGAATGAATTGAAAAAGTATCAAAATATGTTTTCCATAGTTAAAATACCGTCTGTTTAGATGGCGTAAACGTAATGCATAGGTCACCAAGTCCGTTTAGATCCATGCCGTGAACCGTTTAGAATATTCTTTATCCATTTCAGTCCTTTCGTCTTATGACTTAGGTACATGTTTTGATTAAGATATGTGCATGTCAGCTTAATTTTGTTAAGATAACAACTACGACGCGAAACGTTTTCGTTGGTGTCAGTCTCCTCGGACCCTGCCTCTCAGTGAAAAGTAAATGTGTTATCTTCCCGAACAGTGCAAAATTTAAATGATATTAGTATCATTACGTTATGTTTTTAAAAGGTTTTGATAACAGCAGGCAAGCCAAGAATTGAAAGAAAACGACAAAACCTTTACTGAGTTTCAAAGACGTGATTCGACAGATTCTCCTGTCATCTTCAGTTGATTGATGTACAAAGCGTTGGAAGCAGAATTTATAATAAAGAGAGAAATGCTTCTGAATTGTGGCCACAAAATGCATCAAAGGTCATTGCACGCCAGTATCTGTATGGCATTCTAAGTTTCATTTTTTTATGTTCCAATCTAGAACAGAGGGAAACAGTTCTCTTTCTTGAAAAACTGTATCGTTTGTCAAATTCAAAAATTTTCACAATGAGAGCAGCTTTGACTGTAAAAACACAGAATTTTCTCGACTTAAGAAACTATGTCTTTCGATCAGAAGGTTTTCAGCGATATTTGTCCACACTTGTTAACTTTCATAATGTTTCCACGAACTGGTGGAGAAAACAAATAACTTCGGCCGTTTTGAGATCACAGGGCTTATTGCCAGTTCGTTTTAGATATTATTTTTGTCTCGGCAGCTTCCAGTACGTAGCAAACACTTTGTTCGAGTTAATCGTTATTTTGATAAAAAAAAAAGTTCCTTATGCCCTTGAAAGTGTCTTGAAAGGCAGTATTTATTTTTTCCATTCATGCTCCTTCATTTCATTGTTATATTTGCCTTATTTTGAATGTGGCAAAATTCACCTACACTTGAACAATGGAACAATTGTTTGATATTAAAACTTACCTTGGAATGTTTTACTTAACTAACTGCACTTAGTAAGTGTATGTAGCATAGTAACAGTATCCAAAACAAACCAACCTCAGTAGGGCTAAAAACATTTCATATTCCAATTAGGAAAAAAATACAATGACTCGACAATTTTTGTGCTGCGTGATTACATTCTTCTGAGATAGAATAAAATGTTCGTTTCCAAATCGTCGAGGCCTTAACATTTCAAAGCAACTAACAAAACCATTTCATTTTCATAACTGCTGCCGAAATACTAACCCAAATTGAACAGCAAAAAAATGTTTTAAAAAATTTCTGACTTTTGGTATGCATGACTCTTGATCTATTTTTGACATAGGTTAATAAATGTCTGTCGGAAATGGTTTTCTAAGAGATTGTTGTGCTGTATAGAAAAGCAAGTGGAAGCACTTGATTTACTTTGTTGTTAAGTTCTATTCGCTTAAAGTTCCTTAAAAGAGTTTCTTAAAAGGCTTTTCCATAACCTGTCTAGTCGAGCACCGAACCAAAGCTCTGTTGTCTTGCGTGCTTACTTCTTTTTTAATTTAATTTTTATAAATTGATATAACCACAGGATAGAAAAATAGAATGTGTATTTTTGGTCTTAGAGAATTGATCAGAAATTAGGTAGCTAAATATACAAGCAGGACAATGTGCTGCTTTGTCCGATATAAAGTCGGAAATATATTTAAATTAAACTGAATTATTTTTTCGCCCTTCATTGGAGCGAGCATCGTTCGCTTCAACAGTTTCAGTTTAAGTTCAAAACAGATCGCTGTTTTGAGAGAAACTGAAGCACTGGTTCTTTCGTTATAGGTACAGCTGTTTTGATTAGTATCTCAGCGGTGGACAAACTTCACCCCTGTGCGGGGGTTTAACTTAAGAGAAATCGCACGGACGAAGTTGAGTTGAATGTTATATTAATGGCTGTGTAAGTTTTTTGTTGGCGTTTAAGTGATATCACGCTGGTATTTGATACATAAATCGATGCATTTTAACTTCAATACAAATCAATATAAGAGATCTGAAGTATGGACTCAACTACATGTTATTTTGTTAAAGATATTGCCAGAATAAAGGAAAACTAGGACCCCTGTACTGTTGCGGAAAGTTCTTGAGGAATCCTGTTTCATAAGGTGCTAAAAGGATACCAACAAATTGGTATAGGACCTTTGAAAAAAGGTTTCGTCAGAGGCCCATGGGCCCATTCCTTTTTTTTTAATTAAGTTTATCAGGAAACACTTTTTCGGCTAGCAAGCGATAGAAACACCTGACCGTGAAACTGTACAAAAGAGAAAAAAAATGTGCTTTTTGACATTATCGCTACTCAGTTTTCCATGTCAAGATATAGATTCTCCATACCAATCTTTGTATATTTCTAATAGCACCTTCAGGAGAATTTGTGTAAGGAGACATTCTCGTGACGTGTATTCCGGTTTCTCTTGATACTGGAAATGCGTGCAAACTGACATAATGATACCTCTTAGAGCTTAAGTAATTTAGAACAGGGTTCTGAACAAAAACAAGCTTTAATCGAGTTTGTTTGGCATCTTTTGAGGAAAATTTGATAGCTTAAATATAAACTAGCCGTGGAATTTCTCTAGCTGCACTGCCAAATTCATCTTATGCGCTGTTAAGTCTAGTTACGATATCCGGTAGCTTTTAAAAAATACTTCCATTTCAGCTGTAAGAGAGCAATATTTGCCAGAGGTTTCCGGAATTTAAAATACTCGTACTTGCAACCCACACTTACTTCTTAGCCAATATTCTCAAAACAGCGCAACAGCACTACTCTAAAATAACTTCACGAGTTTCAAGGAGTGCAATTGTCTTCATCAGACGTTCGTATTCCTTTTCTTGGTGACAGTCAGAGTTTTCTCATTTAGACCGCCTGTTTATTTAGTTTCAAGTCTGTAATTACACTCGCGATAATGCTATCGATTTGTTTAGTTTGTGTAAACTTCCGTGACATATTTTGAATTTATGGTGTTGTGATACCAACTAAATATTGTCTTTAATTATCCACCAATATCATCTTTTACCGAAGTACGTGAGTTTTTTTTTTATCCATTCACGAACGTCTTTAGACTTTTTTAAATTCCTTGCTCAGATTTTCCTTATCCGTTATATTCTTTACCAGGGAAAGAAAGTTTTTATTCGGCTTTGTGACTTGACAAAATTTTGTCTTTTTGCTATTATCAAACGTTCTCTTTTGAGTATAATCTCTCTTATTGCGTGCGGCGATATCCACAAAAGCGAAAGCACTCCTAACTTTCGCTGGCAGCTGGATCGGAATATTTCTGACACATGGGTGCAGTCTCATAATATACAACTTAGTAATGAAGTAATTCCCTGCTTGAAATATTTCTAACGTTTAATATTAAACAACATTACCGCCGTAAGCTGGGCACGAAACCTTGGAAACATAACAACGCTGCTTCAAAGAAGGTTGAACAAATGTGCATTTTGAAGTAGAAGGGAAAAAAAACGTTATCGTGTTTTCTACGAACCTTGTTACAAAACAAAACGTGACAAAAAAATTTCCCTTAGTTCCGGGATTTACTTGACAGACTTGTAATTCTCTAGACAATTGACTAATTAAATGGATAAAACCAACTAAAAGATCAAAATATACACACTTTTTAAAGCACTTATCGCGTTCGGCTTAGTGATGTTGCTTACGGGTGATAAATAGATTATCCGTGAGGGGGGATTAAATGGAAAAGCGGCAAAAGACTACAAACACGCAAGCCGGCCTAAACAATTCACAAAAAAACTCCAGTTGTGTTAATCTGCGTCTTAGGAACAGCTAAAAACACAAAATCGGGTTGGAAATGTGTTTCTTCATGTTCTTTTTGAAAGCGGGGATGTCGATTCGGTTACCCATGCGTGCAACCCCGGGGATCACATTCTTTTTCCCACTTCAAATATAAACGCTATAAATATTCTCCGCATGTGGTCGTAATGTTACAGTTCCCACGATCCTCCACAACTGCCGTAAGAACAAAAGGCCGCTTACACGTCGCCGTATTGGCTCGGTCACGTGACACGCTTGCCTAGCGTTTATAAACTGAAACGCTCTTGCAGAATGTCATAGTGCTTTGTGAAGCAACTTGAACGCTACTTGACAGCCACAGTTAGATAAAGGCTCTTTTTTTGTCTTTGCTTATTCAGGAAATCATTTACAGAAGAAGATGTCAGCGTTTAGCCCTGTCTCAAACTACGAAAAAGGTGCGGATTATTTTCCGTCTGTTCCGTCCGTTAGTACAGTAACGTGGCCTAGCACTGTTCCACCAGCGTTTGATCTCGGACCGTGGTATTCGTGGGGTCTACCACACTCCAAGTTGAACTGTCACGGACCTCCTCCTCCACCAGCTGTTACCCCGTTGGAGTACACAAGCTTCTGGCCGACTGTACCCTCCCTAGGAAGCTGTGGTTTCTTCCTACCCTCTGGAGGTTCCCTGGCTAGATCTTACGAGAAACCCAGTCAGTCATACATTGGGCTCATAGCGGAGGCTATCCTGAGCTCTCCGGAGAAGAAGCTCGTGTTAAGCGACATTTACAGTTACATCCTGACACGCTATCCTTACTTCAGGACCAAAGGCAGCGGTTGGAGGAACAGCATCCGGCACAACCTTTCATTGAACGATTGCTTCATCAAGGCTGGTCGAAGTCCAAATGGAAAGGGACATTTCTGGACGATTTGCCCCATGTATTACGAAGACTTCTTGCACGGAGACTACCGCCGGAGAAGAGCTGGAAAGCCGTGTCTAAAGTTGGATTTGAAATCCGAGCGGATTCTTGCCGATCCTCACCGTTACTTCGCCTTTTTTAGCGAAGAAGCAAAGGCGACCACGATCGCGCAACGGGAAACAACTCCGCCGAGATACGAAGAACGCGATCGCGATGAAATCAGAGACAGAGAGATCGACTGTGTTTCGATCGAACAACGTTCGCCCGAACACGAATCAGGACGAAGAAGAAGCTTCGACGTGCAGAGTTTACTTTCGCCTCCGCATTAAATAGACTATAAAAAATAGAACAAAGACTTGAATTAAGGATAAGAGCATAATTTATATATAACGTCTGGATTATGATAATTTAATTTTATGTATTTACTATCTTACAAAGTTGTTCTCGGGTCATAGTTTATCCAGAAGAAAACTTTCTAGTCATTCTTATGTACAAGAAAGTCAAACAAGAAAAATTGGAAAAATAAGATCCATTTTGATGTTTGGATCTTGAAATCAACAATGCAATTTTGTGTTGCGTGCTGACGAATGATATTAATTCATGAACACAACTTGAAAACCGCAAATTGCATTTGTTTATGTAAGTTTAACGATCATGCATATTGTCTTTTAATTCCGGTCTTTTTTGTTAGCTAAAATCATTCTTTGTATTATAAAGAAAATAATTAGTAGTATTACCTTATTTCATGGTTCAAAGCTGGGTGAACTATATATATTGAAGAATGGGGAAAGAAAAATAAAGAAAATTTCCGATAGCATTTTGACATTGTTTTGTGTTTAAGGTGCTCAATATAAGTGCTAATGGAGTTGCAAAACAAGTTTCGTTCTTTGTAAATCGGTGGAAGTTTTGAAATCTTACAGTTTTAAACGCGCGAATCTGTCGGGGAAAATCTATCCATTGTAAAGTTTTCAGGAGTTGAAAGCTGAAGTTTGACTTTTCTGTTTGACATAAAGCGATATCATGACGTGTTTTATGAAAAGATTAACTACAACATAATTAATTGACAATCTGAAGAGGAGACGCAAGCCTAACTTAAACTTTGCCTGCGGAGAGAATTTAAATGCAAAGTAAAATTGACTGAACAATGAAACTGCTTTAAGGGAGAACTTAATTGCTTCGCATGAATATAACAACCATTGAAAACTGTCAGTGAGAAATTGAATTTGTTTTCACTCAAAAAGAACCTTTTTGAAAGAAAGTCTAATGCGCATGCGCAGCGTGCACGGGCTTGTTCTCACGTTCGATGTAGCTCACAGAGTCCTTTACCTATTGTAAACAGCATGTAGGTTTACTCGGCGCACGATTACCAAAAGATTTATCTCCAACGACTAAAAAAGAAGGAGTGTTGTTAACTCAAGTTAAGCTGATTGAGCACTCGTTTTCTATTTTAAACTTGTTCTGTTATTGATTAGCAGTTTATTTTTCAAACTGCTCAAGAGATGACCTTCTAAGAACACTGTTGCGTTGCGTGGGTGGGAAAGTGAAAAAGAGTGATTTTTTTATATTGTCTTCAAAGCAGCTGACGCTTTGAGTGTCAGTCCCTTTCTCTGGCTCAGTAACTATCAAAGACAGCCATCTTCATCAAAACTGAGTTTTTGGTCAATTAACCAGCACTGATCTATTCCAAATACATGAATTTGATTGGGAGCATGTATTATCATAGACGTACTAGAATATTCAGGGAGGCGCGGTGGCCTCATGGTTAGTGCGCTCGTCCCCGGAGCGGCGAGCGGCCGGGTTCGAACCCCGGCCGGGGTCACTGTCACAGTTGTGTTGTGTCTTGGGCAAGACACTTAACTCTCACAGTGCCTCTCTCCGCCCAGGAGTATAAATGAGTACCGGCAAATTGTTGCGTAAACCAAACAAATTGCGGAGAAATGACCTGCGATGGACTAGCATCCCCCAGGGGGAGTAGCAATACTCCTAGCCGCCTCATGCTACAGAAACCGGGGATAAGATCCGGCAGCTATGATCCAGTAGGATCCAAGGCTTCATCATTCACCAGAATATTCAAGAGTAGCTACCCATGGTGCAAAACTTGCAATAGTTCCACGTTTCGTTTATGAGGGAACTGTTACATAAAGTTTAACTTTTGAATTTACTACTCGCTCCCATTTGTTTTTAGAGGATAGTCAGCATGATAAGGCGCAGCCGAGTTCATTATTTTCCTGCACAAAACTCGAGAGAATGTTTTAAAATTTCAAACTCCCAGTCAGTATTGACTAAGAAGTATACAGCTTATGTTGGTAGACCAAACAGATCCTGTGTAATTATAATTTACAACTTCTGGGAGTATGTATGAAAAGGAACCCAGCTAAGACACGGTTTGCTTCTACAAAACTCTGAGTCAATCTCATGACAGGAAAGGGAAAGTTTTAAACTACTCACTCCCATTTATTTCAAAGGATGCGGTCAGGGAGATAGCGTACAAACGAGTTGATTAGTCAAATTCACCTGCACGAAACTCGAGAGAATGTTTATAGCGTATCCTAGTAGGTCAAGCAAAGGATCCTGTGCAAGCATAATTAAAAATTCTGACAAATCGCCAAGCTGAGTTTCCACGTGTAGCCCAGCTGAGACTCGCACGAAACTCGGTCTCATACATACATACATACATAAATAACAGGAAAAGGAAAGTTTTAAATTAATCATGCATTCCCATTTGTCTTCAAGGGATAAGGTCAGCGACGTGTAGCCGAGTCAAGTTTATTCCAATTCGCCTGTACAAAACTCGAGAAACTGTTTTCTACTTTCAAACACCCAACCAGTAATGACTAAGTAAAGCGTATAGCTTATCCTGATAGGTCAGATCCCGTGCAAGTATAATTTACAAATTCTACAATAATTCAAGAAAAGTTTCCACGTGTTGTCCGGTTGAGGGCCAGTGTAGACAGTGTAGCACAGTACGTTTTCTCGCACGAAATCTACTCCAGTCATACGTATATACACCTTTATTTATGTACGCCAGGGTAATTCAGTCACGGTGAGAGCTGACTTTGTGTTCAAAAGAAGCCCTGACAAGGTATCTACAATATTACACTGACTACAAAATTAACTATTTCAACTGTAAATAGAAAATTGAAATCAAAAGCATTCTTAGTTAGTCATGTGGTAATAATGACATCTATATGAATCTTGTAATTATATAAATTTAAACAGAGGAGGAAAATATCAGAAATCATAATAAGATAGAGGAAGCTATGCTAAAAAATACAAAAATATATCTACAAATAGCAAAATAAGAAGGTCTAATTCGAAAATTTGTTGAAAATTAAGGCACCATTATATCAGCGTAGTTTCACTGTCAATTATAAACTGCAAGGTGTTTAACACCAAAAACTCAGCAGGAGTCCAAGAATTCCTGTATAGTGTTTTTTTCTTCTTCTTTCAGATTCATGCAGTATAGCTTTGATTGACGCTGAACTTTCAAACAATATAATCAACTCTAGGGGACATGATAACATATAGTGCACTATTGAACGTAACCATAATATGGTGTAAATCATGGCTTAACCTAGAATCACTTTGTCCCAAGTTTTTTAATATTCTCTTGGTAGAGAAAAACTAACGTTTGAGAAGGTTTATACTGTTTTATTGTTTCACAATCCTTGCAGCTGTATTCTGCCATGACCCCCAACCGGCAGTATAATCTTCATAGGCCAATAAACTGTTATATTCTTATTTCGGCATATATCCATGTATTTTATACCAAATGCTTTTCATTTTATAAAGCTAAAGAGCATTTTTAGCCTAAGTTTTTTCGCAATTGATCAATTTGACATACGAGAGCTCAAAAATAAGCGGTGATAAAACAAAACTACATGTAACGTGACAAGGCTGGGGGTTCTGGAATTAATTACTATGTACTTAAAGTGTTTTCGTGCAAACTTCACTTCAGCCTTCCGTAATGATATCGGATGGGTGTTTAGTGTGTGATATTGAAAACTTTTGATTAAATCCCCCTTGACAGGGCGTGTGATATAAGGTCAGGTCCATGCGGCAGATCTTAAAGCGGGTGGGACGAAGGTGGGGTATTGATGATAAGATCACGTAATGGCTCTCAAATTTGGAAATGAAAACTAATAACCGCGCATAACAAAGAAAACTGGAACAGTTTTTTAAATAGTTTAACTGTCTCCACAACCGGTCAATCGCAAATACCTTTCTTTAGTTTTCAGACTTTTGTCTTCCATAAACTGGATTAAACATAACTAAAATCCATCTTAGAGTTTTGGTTGGCTCGCACGGCCCACTTTTAGACAAGCTTGAGCTCAGTCCAGTATTTACTTTTAACCAATACTTTAAACAGACCACCCTGAATATGATGCAAATCATGTACCAAGTTACTTCGGTATAAAGTGGTTTTAACTTGACTGTCAAAGCCAGTCACATTTGCCTGGGTTTTGAATGACGACGCTAAACGATTGGCTTAAAACCTTTGCACAACTTTGTCGTCCAGTCTGAAATACAACTAGTACGTCGTTCCCATAAGTCAAGATTCACGCGCTTCGCGTCAACTACATGTATTCTCTTCGAGTTTTGATTGGTTCACTGGATTGCCCGTGTCGTTTGTGATTGGTCAGTGTTCTCACTCTGGTTTTGGTTTTTAAAATAAACTCTACTCGCTATAAAACCTGAACATTTCCTTTATTCTCACACTACAAGCAGAAATTACTCAATGCTGGACTTGCGACGAACGAGTGCATTAACGTACTGTTTAAACAAAGACAGTCTTTTCCACGGCTGAGAACTGACTAAATTAATATTAATGGTATTTAGCATCTAAATCCTCTAACTGATGAGGTTTATAAGATTCAGGGATAAGATACATTGTAAAGAAAAAGCCCGACAATACAGGTTCAAACAAATCTTGTATAATCAAACTAACGTTTTGAGACATCATTTTAAATCAAATTACAATTTACAAGATCATCTCTGCATTTCCGTCTTCACAACAATTCTTATTTACCAAAGTAAACAGAGCGAGCATTCGTTAGTTTGTCACTTCAGTTTGTTGTCATGGAGATCTATTACACTTGCGCCAGGTTACCTTCAACTAATTGCAACCGTGAGTCGAGGCTTTTCCCAAACTTGCATTTTTCTTCAAACAAATGCCTTTGTTAACAGTGGCACAACTCGTTTCACGAATTATTGTTGTGTTGCCGAGAAGAAGTAAGGGAACTGGCTGTTGGAAAGACGATTGAGCATACCTCCTAATATATTTATATCATTAGATATGAAATTCGTTATTTATAATTCGAGACAGACATATCTATAATGAAATTTGTTTTAAACGAACAGCCTTGGGACACTAATAATAATAATAATAATAATAATAATAATAATAATATTAATAATAATAATAACAATAATAATAATAATAATGTAGCATTTATATAGCCCCACATACACTACCTGCCATATGGACTAGTGTCCATTTATATAGCGCCATATACACTCTCCACTCACTAGTGTCCGCTTAATAAGGGTGTCCGCTCTTAACAGTTCAACAATAGCTAATTATCGACCCTTAAGTAACACAGTATCACAGTTTAAGATCAAAGACAGCTCATAACCCAATAGCCAGTCAGTCATAGCAATACGGAATAATCTCCTTAGCTTTAAAAGGACATCGATGAACAATGCTAAAGGAGTCCGAGTTGAGCTGGATGTAAAAAGCCCTTGAAATTTTCGCTAATTGCAGGTTTCGCGCAACGAAATGGCTCAATATCGGTGTCCACTTCCGCTTACAAGAGATCTAGAAGTTAGCTAAATGCAGCTTTAGTCACAGTTTTACAGTAAATGTGTGAAGAAAATTTAGGGACTGTAGTGTCCACTTAATAAAGGGTGTCCGCTTAATATGAATTCTGCTTAATACAGGTTTTTTACTGTATCACCCATGTCGGAAAAACCCGGCTGTGCGAAAACCCGTGCACAATAAACAATATTGATTTGCAAAAGCAAAAGTTACAACCGGTGCTTCACCAATAGTTACCTAGATTCTCCTTTGAAATACTAAGAATTCCGTGACCTGTCTTACAACACAACCTCGGTGGAAAGCATGACTGGTCCCATGTTCCGTTCACTATGTCGCTGCTGAATCCAGGCCGGTTTTTTAGGGCCTTTGTGACCAACGAGCAGCCACGCCTCTCTCACAAGGGGCACCACAGGTGGTACAGCTCCAAGGCTCGACAAAACACTCTCTGCTCCTTCTATCTGCTGTATTTTATTAGGTCTCGTTGAATCCCACACTGCAATAAGTACGATCAAATTATCCGGTAGGCTTTCGATAAATGCTTTCATTTCAGCGACCTTTTCTGTACTGGCGTATGTGTCGAACCGCTTGCTTGCGTGTATACTGCCATTGAGATAAACTGTTACGATATTGTGGCCTCTTTTCTGTAAGAATTTATAAAGAGATACTCTAGGCTAGATTATTTCTGTTACCCTGACAGAAGCTTTATCTAGACGTGAGAGATTGAACAGGCGATTAGCATGGCAGGATAGGGTGGGCAAGGATGGGTTTTGACAAATACCAGTATTGTGCACACGAGAGAAAAAAGAGAGAGACCCCTAACTTCAAGGAAACAAAACAAAGAGTCTATGAAAACTACGAACTACTATTTCTCAATTGAGCGAACAAAGTCCGGTTTAGCTTCAGGGTTATAAGTTTACGTGATAATGATCACTCCTTTCTCCAAAATTATCAACCCCTAACCCCTCCCTCGAAGGTTTGATCATCAGTAAATAGATGCAAATAGCCTTCATCTCAGCAAAGCAAACCAAACTTATGAAAATAACTTAATAAAATGATAAAAAAGAGGTCCTAATCGTCAAGACCAAACAGGGTACTGAGCGTAACTCCGAGCTTAAGTTCAAACGTGTGGTAAAAGATTCTATTGGATTAATCAGGTTTTACAGGTCATAACGGCATTTAAAACTTACACTTTCACAGTAGTCTATCCCATTGACTTCGATGATTGAACGTTCGAATGGATTGTTTTGCAGATCATCTGGTTTAGCAAACGATCTAATATAAATATGGATACTGACGGCTGCAGGTAAAAAGGAAATCACACGGTCAAAAACCTTGTAACTTTTTAAGAAGATTAGAAATCTTTCCAGGAGTGTTCAACACGTAGTTTCTCCATACAATATCATCCACTTAGCTGATCTAATGCTCCGGTTACTTGTGGGAGAAACCGCAAGCTCGATCATTGCTTGGCTTGACCTCTTCCGCAAGAGATCTGGGAATGAATTACTGCAAGTTAAGACTGCTAGCTTTTTCACGCTAACTTCTGGACGATACGCGCACAGTTTATTTTTTCTTATTGGTCAAACTCTTTTTCGTATCACAACCTAAAGGTCTCTATCGTGGTGAGGTATCAGCCAGCAAACTCCCTGAGCTAACATGGAAAGAAATGCATGACAAGGAGTGAAGTGATATCCTTGTACTCTTCTTATCCGAGTCTGTTTCATAACCTTTTTCACAAGCTGTTGAAAATATGTGACCAAGCATGGTAGCTTTTTAAAGAGAGACGCAAATTATCAGTCGTTATTAGTAAAACGTCTGAAGTATTGATCGCGTACTGACCTCCTTCTTTAGTTAAGCTAGAATAGCATTCTGAGACTTATATCATAGACAGGATAATGGATACAATTATACATATGGATGGCTAAAATTAAGAACAAACGTTGTTCTTGTTCGATCATCTCAATTCTGTCACACATGACAAAAAAGATTTCTCATAACGTGTGGCATAAACGTTTGCGCGTTCTGAAATTAAGCCATGTCCAGACTAATCAGACTAAATTATTTTACCTTTCTCGCAGTGTTCACCAGTGAACCCTTCTTTAACACATATGCACCTGTAGCCGCGGTCAGTAAAGCCGGCCTGGCACTTAGTGTCAGGATGTTGCGCACGACACGGAGAACTGGTGCAAGGATTCTACGGGTAAACATAGCAGCTTGTTTTCAAACTTCACTAGATAAATCGTTGCATTACACCAGTTTCCCAAGGACTTTCGTCCATGATTGCATGGACTGGATTGTATACATGTCCACATGTTTACTTTGTCTGTAAACTGATGCAAACGTTTTCGTACACGCAAGTCTGGAGAATGTTCACACCGGACCAAACAGTCCAAACCACAATATAGAAATCATAAGTAGTCTTTAATGTTAATTAGCATCACCCAACCAGTGGACTAATGCAAATCCTGCATTTTGATTGGCTACACTACTAGAGGACTATTAGCAATAGTAGCGAAATTCTTTCGTTTCTTCAACTTGCATTTGGAAGCTTTATTATTGCTTTTTCTGTCCGACTAGTTGGGTGATAATAAAACAATAAATCAATAGCCCATTCGGCCTTGCCTCGTGGGCTATTGACCGCGCCTAGACACAAGCCGGGCGTTAAAAAATAGAAAAAAATGGGCTGACAATGGGTTGTGACGTCAACGATTACAAATGTAAGCGTTAGGCTTTCTATCCAGAAACTGTAAACGGTTGATTTTTTTATGAGATCATAAACGAAAATATACATCACTTTACAAATGTGCACGTTAATGTATGCAAGTGGGCAAAACCTACATAGGGCCTCATTACATGGCGAATTTCAGCCTGGGCTGAAATTTCACTAGAGGGGGCTAAAAATGTTGTTGCGATTGCATGACGAATTTCAGCCCAGGATTTCGGCTATAAATTGTTGGACCATTTTACGACTAACGAGCGACCCCGTTCAGACCCTCTATAAATGTATCTGGCAACTCAGTTGCAGTTACTAAAAAAGTCTTAAAAGTCTTTAAATTAATTTTACGCTGGCAAAAAATTAAAAGTTCCACTTACCTCGATAGAGGAATATACAGTGCCTGTATCTTCTATCAAATTGTCGGGTCTCTGAGTGTGGTCGAGGCTGCTTAGATCACATTTTCCATTGGACGAAAAGTTGATTGATACGCAGTCGTCCTTCAAATAGCATTTTAACTGACAGGCATCAAAATCGTTTGTTTGGACAGTTTTTAGGACGTGACCCTGCAATGCCCTGTTTGTTAGTGTATGAACGAATTCTATAGTTCTGCAAGCTGCAAGGAAAGTAATTGTTCCGTTGTTAGTTTCCATCGATCAGTTCAGCATGGAGCAGAACCAAGTAAAACTAGAACTATTCCACCCGTTATTATAAAAGATAAGACCTGGTAAACGAAGAAATACAGAGGGTTTATTACTGACTCTGGCGGTTTGGCGATTTAAAATAACTTTTAGTGCCGGTTTGCAGGTAAATTCACCGTTTATCTGGCGATTTACGGTTAACAAATTTTTGCGCAGTTGTGAATCATTAAGTTAGCCTCGACGGTTTTGGGCTTTTGATAGTTTTTGTTGCGGTTATCAAAAAACATACAGCCCTCAAAAGAGAGTCCTCAAAACCTCTACTTTTGCTTTTGTCATAAACATCTCGAGCAATTTTTGTGTCAAAACGTTGTGTTCGCTTTTTTTTTTTTTTTTTTTTTTCCTTTTCCTGAATGGGTTTTTTTCTAAATTTGTTTATATGTCACGTAGTCAGTTAACTGGTAGCCCGAGGCAGCATCGATGTTTTGTGCAAATTGTTGTTGAGAAGCGCAGTACGGTGGCTAATTTACCTTGATCAACTTCAACTTGATAAATAGCTTAGTGTATAACGAGGGTCCGTAGGAGTTGTACATTCTGCAAAACCGCCATATTTTTTTCTTTCGAAA
>Ga0126337_10000254_pt1 | contig 24151 bp, 15 predicted proteins | sample DipCmetagenome_FD_92527 | JGI IMG/M metagenome (GOLD analysis project Ga0126337, IMG submission 92527) | Coral microbial communities from La Bocana,Puerto Morelos, Mexico - Diploria C A metagenome | ecosystem: Host-associated > Invertebrates > Cnidaria > Coral | place: La Bocana,Puerto Morelos...
AAAAAAATGTGGCGTAAGGTTTGGCAGTGTTAAGGAGCGACATTTTTTGTTTCCTTTATACACAAGTTTTTTTTTTTTGGCCCAAAATGGGGATTAAAAAAGACATTTTTTTTGGTCCCCCCCCCCCCCCCCATCTTTTTGGTTTTTTCTTCAGACATTGCCCCCTCCCCCCCCCCCTCCCATCTTTAGGGTCTACCTTGAGAAGTACTTTTCACCAGAATTGATTACTTTGCTTAATTAAATAGTAAGTTCCAGTCTGGCTCTCATTAGATTTCCCAAATTTATGATAAAGACTTGTCATCTGAAAAATTTGGTCACATGAGAAACTGAAAATTGGGTGACACCAGCCATCACTGTCTGCCTTAGAGCAATGTCCACCAAAGAGAATTCATATGTTAAGGGATTTAAAGCAAATAGTTAATGCAGGTTCATTCCGGTAACAGCAACTTTAATATTGTGTTGGAAGTGATAACAATGTGGCTAAGAAAACTGAATTCCAAGTGTGTTAAATATACTGGTAATTAGTAATAGTCCCTTTCCATAAGAATGCATGTGCTCAGGGCAAATCCATCTGTGTACATACTTTGTACAAAAACATTCTGTGCTGTAGATATCTTTAGCTTAGGACAAACTGCACCCACTTTTATTTCCTCTACACCAGGTCTCTTCCAATGTTTTCATGACTTTACATACATAATAACTTCAAATAATATTTTCCTATTTAAAAAAAATACATTTCTTGTTAAAATAATTGCAACCACAATTTGATAAATATCAGTAACATGACATTTAAAACCTACTTTTAAGACCTAGGGATTTTTAATTGAGAAACTGGGCACAAAATCATGACTACAATGGTCTCATTCAAAAGTTGTCATCTCTTCACTGATGATGGTAATTTGAGTGACCTAGCTAAAAGAGCAGCAGCAGCGACATCAACATTTCCATTTTTCCTCTGTAATTCTAAAATAGCTTCCTCCCTTGTGAAACCCATCTCAACTATCCTCTGAATGCTTGCTTCTGGAAAACTGGCCACACCTGTCCCAGACGAGGAACTGGAAACACCTGATGCCGATGAAGACTGTGTTGGAAGGGATTGAGAAGAAGATGAAGAAGATGCTCCTTGAGCTGCCTCCTTTGCTGATCTGTCCATTGCTTCTGCAAGCTCCTTGTCTTCCATTTCAGCTAGCTGTTTGTCCTCAATCTCCATCTTTCCCCCTTCTTCACTAAATGCCAGACGATCAGTCACTGGCAGTTCAGATTCAGCTAGGAAGGGTGTTTCTGTTCCAGTAGTACCAATCCTAAGAACATTGTTTTTGAGGTCGATACAGCACTAAAGAGTGAACAACAACAAACATTAGCTTAAGATCTTTTTCAAACTGAGTTCTCAGTCCACACTATAAGTTAATGCGCACACTCTGATGGGTCAATCAGCTCTAGTTTATCGTGTCGGTAAACCCATGGAAATTTTGTGTCTTCTGAATAATTATATAAAAGCAATAGACCACAAGTTTTTATGGTTTATAGGCTGATAGGCCACTTGTGATGTTGGAAGAACACTTGAAGAATTCTTCTCGTGTTCTTTCAACATCCCGCGTGGTTTATCAGCCTATAAACCAGAGAAACTTGTGGTCTATTGCTTAAATATTACATATATATTAGTTCAACTTTGTCTTACTTCCACAAAAAAGTAATCTGTGAAATAAAACCGCTTAAATAAATAGTAAAGTAGTGGGCTTGTTCATTATCATTCAATGCATTTTTTTCTTCTTTTTCATGGCCGAGAGCCCACCACTTGACATACAAATAAGTGCCTAAAATAATCTTATAATAATAGTAATCTAAATGTGTTTTGCTGCAAATAATATTCTGCTATTTGACAGTGTAATGGGAACCATGCTCTCGTGTGACAAATGGCATATCCATACCCTGAGCTGTCAGAGAGTGATTTGAATATAAAAGCAAGTTGTTGATCGAATGTTAAACAATATTATTACTGAACTTGGTTATCACAAGTTAAGTGCCTCCACCTTAGCTTAAGTAATTGATCTGTTTGTCACCGACAAATTGTGATTTTTGTTTGAACCTCATCCAATAATAATTGTTTAATTTTAGGGGGAGCAGGGGTGGCGCAGTGGTGAGAGCACTCGCCTCACACCAATGTGTCCTGGGTTCGATTCCCGGACCCAGCGTCATATGTGGGTTGAGTTTGTTTTTGGTTCTCTTCTCTGCTCCAAGAGGTTTTTCCCCAGGTAATCCGGTTTTCCCCTCTCCTCAAAAACCAACATTTCCAAATTCCAATTCTAGCTTGGAAAGTGTCCCCAATTAGTGCGAAAGTGCTAGAAGACATTGACACTAAAATAAAGTAATTATTATTATTATTATTATTTATTAATTAAATAATGTTAACAATACATACATTTTAACCTCATTAACTTGTATGTAAATGTACCATACATGTAAACTACAGATAATAATATTTTACATGTATTTACACCGATTCATACAATAAAAAAACTTGTTAGTCATTAAATCGGAGCACATGTTTAAGTACTCACAGTTTTTCAAGGCTTCACCTAAAATGATCACAACTTCTTTGTCCTTTTGTGTTTTCTTGTTGCAAACTTAGTAAAACTAACATCTCACCTGGTGCCTTTTAAGCATATCTAACCCCAAAACAAGATCCATTGGCTGGTCCTCCATAACAGAGAAGGACGATGGCAAAAAGTCATTCTCTATCTGGATCTGAGCCACATGCACGCGTCCAACAATTTTCTGTGTTCCCACACCCTTTGCGATTCCTGCCCACCGCTGATCCAGCAGCCGCATAATGTGACACCTCTCGGCACATGCTACACTCATGAAGGTCATCTGGGCTCCTGAATCAACAAAAGCTTTGACAGGGTGTCCATCCAGTTTACAGTTGATATAAAGCATGACTACCTTGCCAAAGGATTCTGGAGAGTACTCCATAGCTATCTCCATGTTCTGATTTACATTTGACATTCGAATCTCTTCAGCAATTTGTTTTTGAGCCTCTAGGTCAAAGGGATCAGCGTTGATGGTGCGAATCCTCTGCATATCTCTATCAGCCCTCTCTTGACGTTGTCTTTGAAGCATTGATGCAAATTCTGCTAAATTCCCACTCAACAGTGCAGCAGCAAGCTCTGGATTTCTCTCTTTAAGTAGAGAAAGTTGGTGGGGATCTGCTAGGAACATGTCTCTAATGTACTCAGGACTGTCTGGGTCTGGCCTTGCCTGTCCAGAGCCTGCTTGATTGCGGGCTGACTGGGGACGGGATGAGCTGCCAGGTATTTGTACATTTCCCCAGTTTAAACCCCCAGTTGGAGTAGTCCCTTCAAATGAACAAAATTGAAGATTTATACTGCTTGGGAGAATTTTGACACATTTGGTGTGAGTACAGTAATATCATTTGCAAAATTTCAGCATCAGTTATTTTTGCCTACCAAAATAATAACCTGTGATTTTTTAAACTACAGAAGGTTCAGCAAGAAACCACACTTATGTCAAAGCTTGGGCATGCCCAGAGCCATTTAATAGACCTTCCCTTTAATCAAATGTCATATAGTGAACATTTGACATCACAACTTTGGGTTTGTATCGATGGGTTTGTGCAGCTTCTAAAAAACAGCCTTATATGTACCTTTATCAGTGTACTATAGTGTTGTAAATAATTTCTTACTTGCCACTTTTGCGGTTGCTTAGCAACCAGTCGAGAAAAGCCATTCTAAAATTTTAATGTTATCCACAAGTCATGATCAGTTTAAAAATAAACAAAACACATGCTAACGTGATTTATAGAAGTTTATTATTGTATCTGTGAACGCCATAAGGAAATACACTTACAACATTTCTGAAAATAAAGATCGTCACAAAATTCCATTGATGATGTCAGCATTTTCCACGCCGCACGTGTTGGTCATTCAATATGGAAGGTTTTCTTGCATGACATAACTTTTATATTACAAAGGCAAGTTGTTCCTTGCCTCAAAAAGTACATTGAAGGTCAAAATCTTAAGTTTCATTCATAGAAGACTTAAGATTAACTCACTGGTTTTTCAAGGGAATCGATCAAATTAAGAATTTTTCGATGTTTTTAAACCGAAAACAAGTTCATGCATTCATAAACTTAATATAGTACAAAATAAAATTGAACTTTTCAGCTTACTTTAAGGCTAAGCTTACAACGAACCTCGTAACTGAGCAGGAGTTTGTGTGGGCCGTAAAGCACGCTGTATCAGGAGAACATCGCCATCTTTAATCCCATAACCATTCAACGTCTTCTTGTTATCGCCAAGTGGAACGCCGTTGTGAAAAATCACTATTTGGGACGACTGAACTCCGCACTCGAATTCCAGCAGAGCTTTGAAGTTTTCGAGCTCTAAATCCTCACTGACGTCGAGTGTGAATATCTGATCTCCCTCTAAAGTAGCTGTGACCTTCATCTCTGAATAAATTCTGTAGAGCAACAACGATTGCCTCAATTAAATAGTAAATGCTTTGTAATTCTGACAAAGCTGAGCGGAAATGAAGAAACTCGTTCCCAGGCTCTTCTGCGCATCACAGTTAGTATCGCAAGGGATTGTGGGACTGATACTAGCAAGCAGGGTTGAAATCGGCTGCAATTATCTGTTTTTTCTGCGGTCTTCCTTCTGTATTTTATAAATTCCGGCATCAAAGATGAGTTCTCACGGGGATTCTGGTCACAGGTAAGTACTATTTTCTGAAGAAATAACGGGTAAATACACTACTGCATTGGCGTTGAAAGCGTCTGTATACTTTGTTTCTTCGTCATTAGTTTATGTTTTTCTGTGTTTTTTAATTGTATGAAGAAAATTGAAGGGCTTTTCTTTTGAAAAAATTTCAAGACAAGAGCCTTATCTCGGTGTTTTCTGATATTCCATGTGTCCAGCTCTTTGTCATTCTTCACTCTTGATCTTGTGTCGAGTTGAAGATGAAGCATCACTGTTTGCCTAGCAACATACTTGCCGAACTGTAGCTAAATCTTTATCACCCGTCAGTTTCTTCGTGTACGAATGTTTTTTCTGATAGGATGCTTGTCTGTTTCATGAAACCCCAAACTATAATTTCATTAAATTCTTATTTGATTGGGTCAGGTGATACATTCACTGCAAATATTGATAATTTTGTTAGTTTGTTTTGAATTTCCTTCTTGGTGATGGATTGATATTTTAAGGAGAAGCTGCTTATTAATATTACTCTTTCATCCCCATCGTAAACCTTCCGACAGTCACAATGTTCATATATTTTTTCACTATATTCGATAACCAGTTTTATGTTTTATCTCTGTAGAGATGATGAAGAAACTCCAGAGAAAAGTTTATGGCTCAATGCCCATCAGGATCCAGTTGCTGGACTCAACACATTCTCCACATCAATTTCCTTAGCTGATCTGAATGCTGACTCTGATCATAAGCTCCTTGTGGCTGATCTGGGTACTGGAACATTTGACATGAAGCTGAAGGTGTTCAAGGGTACCAGCCTGTTTATGGAGAGCGCTATTATTGATCTACCTACGGCTCTGGTAACATTCTACATGGACACAAATGATCCTCGCACCCCTGCCGTTGCAGTGGCTTCTGGTCCATTTATTTATGTTTACAAGAACTTAAGGCCATACTTCAAGTTCACCCTACCACCTCTGGAAGTAAATGCTGTGGAGCAAGATCTCTGGAACCAGGCAAAGGAAGACAAAATTGATATTCATGTCCTCACGGAGATGTTGGAAAGTTTAAAAAATGAAGGCAGTGAAGGTCTGCTTACTGTTCGCTCACTGAAGTTGCTGTCCCTTGAGCCAGAAGAATTGGAAGCTTTTGCTAACATACACAAACATGCTCCATTAAAGAGGCAGACAGTGATCACCTGCATGGGAACGATGAAGAAGAGCATGGCTGATGATGACGCTGTAAGTTGTCTGGTAATCGGCACAGAAAGTAAGGACGTCTTTGTTCTTGACCCTGAAGCTTTTACTGTTCTTGCAAAAATGAGCGTTCCTAGTGTACCAGTGTTCATCTCAGTCAATGGTTTGTTTGATGTTGAGTTTCGCATTGTTGTTGCTTGTCGTGATGGTAAGGTGTACACACTGAAAAGAGGCAGCAAGTTAGCTAAGGCTTGCATCGAACTAGGAGCACAAGCAGTTGGTTTGGAACGCACTGGAAAGAGCATCATAGTCGGGTGTATGGATAACACATTAGTTTGCTATTCTACTAAAGGGAAGAAGCTGTGGACAGTTTATCTTCCCACCAACATCACAACAATGAGCCTCATGGATCACAAAGCAAGGGGCTTCAAGGCTGTGATGGTCGCCTTGAGCAATGGTGAAGTCAGGATCTACAAAGAGAAGTATCTTGTCAATACAATCAAAATGTCAGATGCAGTCACAGCTATGAAGTTTGGTCGCTTTGGTCGGGAGGACAGTGCTTTGATTCTAATCACAAAAGCCGGAGGTCTGTATGTAAAAATCTTGAAGAGGACTGCAACCTTTGAAGGGAAGGATTTGACCCCTGGTCCACCCCCTGCCCAATCTATCAAGCTCAACGTTCCTAAAAAGACAAAGCTGTTTGTTGATCAGACACTGCGGGAGCGAGACAGTGCTGGAAGCATGCACAGGATGTTCCAGCACGATCTTTACCTTCTTCGCCTTATGGCTGCAAGAGCATATGTCAGTGCTCTACAAAAAAGCTTAAACCCCATTTCATCCTCAACCACAGAACCTCTGAAGCTGTCAGCGCATGTTCATGGTATCGGGCCAGCCTTCAAGTTGACAGTGAACTTACAGAACATTTCATCCAGTGTGCCTTCAACACGTTTGCTCATTACCTTTCAGTTTGATGACTCACTGTATGCCCTCTCCAAGCCTTGTATTACAGTTCCGCTGCTAGTGCCTGGGCTAATGTACACATATGAAACGCTGGTGGAGTGCATCAGTGACAAGGGGATCTCAGATTCCATCAAAGTATTTGTCTTGCATCAAGGCAACAGCATCCCTGTCATCACTGCCGTCATTAATATGCCAGTTAGTGAGGCTTTAGTAATTGTGTAGCAAAACCCCACATTTGTTTGTAAAAGCATTAGTTTCCTTTGCCTGTGTGTAGTTTGTTGTTTCTGTTGGTGCCTAGACTGGTACACTATAAGAGCTCACAAGCCACTAAGAAGCTGGATTCAGAAGTGGGAGAAAAATCACTTTTCCTGTCTGATTCACTAATCCAGGTTCTTTCATTAATGGTTGTCCATTCACAGTGAAATGTAGATTATTGTACATATGAAATATGTATGCTACAAAGCTACACATGTGTATTTGTAAAGTAATGTAATGTAATGCGGGAATTTATATAGCGCTTTATCCCAAAGCCCAAAGCGCTTTACAACACTTTGTGGGGGACTTTGCCAGACTGCTTATTTTAGGCACAAATCAGTCATTTGCTTATCATTCTGTGCAGTTCTACAGTGTATTTATCTTCAGTTGGACCCATTGGCTCATTTGCAAGCCTATTTCCAAATGTGGTTGTTAGGTCAGTCCTGATAAATAACAATTTGTCGAAAAGAATGATGTTTGAGTAATGCAAGTTGCTGTAAAAGAAGTATTACCAGTGATGTAAATATATAATATATGTAGAGTACAATAACCAGAAACCAAGACAATGAAGATTTGCGGTGTTGTTTTTCATGCATAATGTTCAATTCACTTGAGAGTCTGTATTAATAATATGCAGACCTATTTTGTCATTGCTAAGTAACACCAGGACATGGCGGTAGTAACAAGGAGTTAACCTTGTGCTTTAGGCAAATGGCTGACTGTGTACATCTCCGCTCAATGCCTTGTTTTAAATAAATTTAGTTGAGATTTCAAGACAGAGTGTGAGAATTTTCTGTCAGGACTTTTTTGCATGGTTAAGATACAAATTTGTCATAATTATTCTGGTTTAATAATCTATTGTTAAGTGATATTCTAAAATAAATGCTTGAAAGGATTATTATGTAAACAGTAGTATGATCTGATGTGGTTAAGGTGTATAAAGTGGAGTACAATTTAGGACATAATTTGTAATTTGGTGACATTGTATTATTGCAAGTCCAGTTTGAAGTTTTAGCAACATTGCCACTGCATTGTGTAACCACAGTTAAGATGGTTATGCACATTCCCCATGTGAATTTTAAAGCTTTTCATGACAATTTTGGAGGGTCATCTCATCTTTCCTAATAACGTTTATGTGCCTCAATCTTGTATGTCAGAATCTTACAAAAACAGGCCCTGTGTAAGGAATGCAGAGAAAATTACAGCATATTCATAAGGTTCTCAACCAATCACACTGTATAATAATATTATTATTGTTAGCATTAATAACTGGAAAATGAAGAGCTTGGTTGCCTTGGCATTGTTTGCAGGTTATGTAAATAAACAGTAAAGATTTGAAACCAAATTAACTGACTATTTGATGCACACCGTTACATTACAATGGTACATATGGGATTTTGAACAGCATGTATCAACTTCAAGTTAGCCTGTTTAAAGACAATAATGTCCATGTGGGGAATAATAATTTTCTGAAGAAAGGACAAACATAAAAATCATCCGAGAGTTTCAATGGAGAGACTTTGGGGAGGTTAGGGGGAAGGGGTACTTCTTATAATGGGCTATGGGAAGAGGCCCTGTGCCAAAAGGGTACAATTTTCAGGCGTCGTACATAAAAGGGTAGTACGGATGTCACTAGTTGAGATATATGAAAGGGAAGGAAAATCTGTTATTTTAAAGGGCCTTGAAAATTAAAATGCACCTTATGGCTGTATCAGTTCATTTATTAGGCACCACATGAAAACGACAAGAAGACTTCCTCCTTGGGTGAACATGGGCCAGGTACAAATAGAGTTGAAAGGGGTACCTTTCTGTTAAAATGGTATAAAAACACTAGGGGTCAGACCTCGCAGCAGAGCTTCACCTTATGAAACTTTGAAGAATACCCTGGGGTTGGGATCAGGGGAGACCCACCCCACCTTCTTTACTTCGACTGTTCTCCACACTATCACGACAAAAAAAATTACAGTCCATATATTACAGAAATAATTGTGGAGAGGCAGAACATCTGGGAAATGTGCGCCAGGGCCTGGAGCCAAAGGCTTTCGTTTTGAGTGGTTACTAAGTCTTCCAACATGGCGACCGGAGGAGCACCGTCTGCTCAATCTTCAGCGACAGAAGAAGACGCGACAGAACTACAGTTTCCGAAAGGTTTGGAATAATCTTTGACGCTTTTACTTAACGAAAGAAATGGTACGAATGTTGGAATGTCGACCATAAAATGGAACTAACTGCTCCCTGGGGTTGAGAAGTCAAAATTATTCAGTACAAAAAGCAGGAGATGATTGCTTTGAAACCTTACATTGATGTCGAATAAACGCTACTGTAATTGCGCAAAGCTTATATTTGAATTGAGTGTACAGGAAGTTGTCACAAATTGAGGCGGGATTCAATTCAGTGTTTTGTTTTCGTCGAGTGGCAAAGTTTCCTGACAGGCAGATTGATTGGCAATATTATATTATGACGTTGAAGACTTATGCGGTACTGTATTTCTAATTTTACTAAATGTTTTACATCGAGAGTGAACTTTGTTTTAAAAGTTTGCTTAATCTGTATGGTGACCCAGAAACAAATAGAGCAAGAAAATATATTGAAGTTGACCTAACCATAAAAAACATATGCTCTGATCAAAACGTGGTTGTGTTAACAAGAGAGGGAGGGGACGGAGTGGTCCATGCAGGCCAGCTGATGTGGGGTGGAAGATCGGGACAATCCAAGCAATATCAAAGTCCTCAAATTATATCTAATCATAAAACTAAATTAAAGAAGACATTAGCTAGTATGGCTCTGATAGGCGTTCATTAAACCAGCTTCTGTGTGGAGCATTAAGCTAACTGTATTTAGATTAATAGGAGTATTAAATCTTTTTTCAGAGTTTGAAAGTGCTGAAACTTTGTTGAACTCCGAGGTTTACATGTTGCTAGAACACAGAAAGACTCAGAACGAAGGGGCGGAGGAAGAACAAGAACTTTCAGAAGTCTTCATGAAAACATTAAACTACACACAGAAGTTTAGTCGATACAAGAACAGGGAAACCATTGCACAAGTGAGAAGGTAAAAAATCTTTGATTAGATGTTTTGCAAACCATGTGATATTCTATAGAGAATTGTTGTTTTATCCATATAAACATTATTCATTCATATATACACAATGAAGAATTCTCAAGAGTACTGTGGCATGGTCTGAATTGGGGCAACAGATCACCCAAGCTAAAAAGGTCTATTATGTAAAGCGGTAATATTAATAATTTTCACCGTGTGTTGTGACTGACAAAGGAGCATCTGAGAATATAGTCATAGTCATAGTAAGTTTTCTCGCAAAATTTTTCCATGTATTTCCAAGTATTTTGTGTATGAATAAAGACCTCTTTTTTGAAGCATTTATATCTTGTAATTGTAGTTTACTTGGCAAGAAGAAACTCCACAAGTTTGAACTGGCATGTTTGGCTAACCTATGTCCTGAGACAGCTGAAGAAGCCAAGGCTTTGATTCCAAGGTGAGACTCATATTTGGTTGCCATCAAGTTATTCTTGCTGCACATGGCTTACCCTCATTAAGAAATTACTAATTTATTTATTTTGCAGCTTGGAAGGTAGATTTGATGATGATGACCTTCAGCAGTTACTTGATGATATTCAGACACATAGAAGTTTCCAGTACTAACATCAACACCATCCATTTATTGAGAGCATTTATTGGCAAAAATCAAGTCTACAACATCAACGTGGACCTGTTGTTTGTTATGCAGGGGTTCTTCACACCAAAAGAGTTTATCCAAGTCAAGCTGTGACTTTCCTTATTTTGAGAACAGTGCAGTATTCTCATTCTCTGCATGAAAGCCAGACCAATTAATGTCTTATTTATTGTTATTAGTATCCTTGTCTACAGTTCAATTGATGCTTTAAATCTGCAAACACTGATTTTCATCAGAACTGCTTTGCACATTTTGATTTATTTTCCTTGAATTACTTCAAGATATTTTTTATTTAACCATACATGTATTAGCACATCTGTGTTTGCCCTAAGAATGCAAGAGCTCATCTAGGAGGCTTAAACCTAATAAAATATACTATGACCAGCATGGCAAAAGCTGAGTAGATGAAACCTATTGCTGAGGAAAAATAAGAAAGAGAAATAAAATAAGAGTGTAACTTATTCCAGTGCTCTGTCAGGAAATTATGATTCCAAAGTTAGAATTATTTGACTTGCAATAAAAACTTTGATATCCAGATTTTTTGCAAGGTATGACTGTGACAGTATGATTACCAGTGACCAGTAGAGTGGGCTGATCCAATAGCCTAGATGAAGCAGTACCCACCCCCTGAGAAAACACTGGAGGGAGGGAATTTTCCTTTCCGTTTTTCCTCGGGGTTGGGTCCTGCTACAGGTAGGCCACTGATCTAAGTGAAAATGGGCCTTTCCTGTTTCAGTAAGGGAAATTTTCTGTTGTCTGGGTAAATATATAAATATAGCAGATGTATTGACTGCCTTTGTCTGTGGAAAAAGTTGATCCATGTTAGACACAAACCAGCAATACATTTGCTCTATTTTATGTACATAAAGCCATTAAAATGTATGCCTATTAGCACAAGTAAAATGACATAACTGTGGAAATCGACCAAGTGGTTTTCTAGCTATGCAGCCGGGGGTGGACTCCTACATAAATAGGATACCTTTTAGAGGTTTAGAAATTGGTTTTGGCAGCTCTTAGGGTGTTTAGCCTTCAGCATTGTCTCATTTACACCAGGAACACATCAAATAATAGTACATATTTGGTTGATGTGTTGTTTTATAATTGGTTCCTCTAAGAGATGAAAAAATTCAAACCACGCCCACAATCTTTCCAAAATTTTTAACGAATACCCCTGTCATTTTCAAATAGGAGTACCCCACCCCCTCTCCGGTAATCAGCTACACAGTTGCCAGAGTGTACGTGAATAAGATCTTATTTCTGACCATTTCTCGAATGAATGAAATATCTTTGTTTAGGATCCCGTGTAACATCAATACCGTGGTGTGAAGACAGACTGAAACTTCCGTCTGGATAACAGGCAATCATGTAGGTAACTTAGATTTCCATTAAGTAAAAAGAGCGGGAAAAAAGAGTTCAAGGGCTTGAAAAATTAACGTATTGTCCGCAATAAGAGGAAACATTTTTTATTTATTATTGCCCATAAGCTAATTACACCGTCTTTTTATCTTATGTTCCTCCAATCCATTTCGGCAAAGCTCTTGGGGGTGTGTATGCGTTGTATATTTCGAGGAGGACTGGGTATAGGAATCTTCCAGCCGTTGTTCAAAGCATTGTTGGCCGATATAATGGCTCCCTCTGCGTAACCCCTGTAGGGATGATATGCGCTGCCAACGACATAGATCTGCTCTCCAGGGAAAGGCCTTTTAGCCCAGTCAGTGACTTGTTTCATAGAAACACGGCTCCCAGGCTTCTGTAGATACCTAAAGAGGAAGCAAAAAAAATTCGCTACTTCTCAATGGCATTTTAAGAATTTGATGAGATTCATTAGAGATTTGTGAACATGTGCAGCTGAACGTAGACCGTATGTAGAGGGTCCTGAAGGGGGGGGGGGGGGAATAAATCCCATTTTCCCCCCCCAAATTCTGCCCAAATCCTCTTTCCCAGCCTATTGTTTTTTCCAAATTTTAAAAATCCCAGTCCCAGTTCTATTGTTTTTCTGTGTTTGATTCCCATTCCCAGTGACCAAATCCTAGTCCCAGTGACCCAAATCCCATTTTCCCAGTGGAAATTTTCCCGAAATCCCAGTTCCCATTTTACCCCTTCAGGACCCTCTATGTAAGAAAAAGAAAATGATTTTAGAGCTAGTTCGATTCAAATTCATACGGTTTGAATGAAGAGCGTTTAAGAAAAACTCCATTGAGTGTGGGCTAGAGGCATAACCGTGAAAACAAAGCGTTTTCAGATTCCTCTGGCCCCGTGTGGTCCGGTTCTTAGAGAACGCAGCAGCATGCAACCTCGTTCCCAGGGTCCTCTCTCTTCCTAGAGAGAGGACCCTGGGAACGAGGTTGAGCAGCATGAGTATACTATGTAACACGAAATTTTCGTGGATCTAATTTTCACGAATTCCGCGGATTTTTCATCGATCCGCGAAAATTAAATCCAGTGAAAACTCCTGCCAAAAAAATTCCAGGAAAATTCACTTCTTTTTATTGACATTACTGAATTTCAATGATATTGGTTGTAAACAGTGTTACGAGAACGACTGACCGTATTTCTTTACAATAAATACGGTAATGCAATTGAGAGTCGGTTGTCTCTGAGTAAATTTACTCTGTAAAGACAACTCTGTATGTAGCTCTGCCCTCTATAGACTACACTGCAGCATGAATCATACCAGCGTACTCGTAATCGCAAGTTGGACAAATTACTATATGGCTCTTCCGTTTTTGTTACTTTCAAGTACTGTACATGAAGTCCGCCAAAACATTATTCCCAGGTGTAAAGTCTGAAATCCAAATTCGTGAAAATTTGTTTCCGCGAAATTCAAAAAATCCAAAATCCGCGAAATTATACTCCGCGAAAATTTCATGCCACACGGTTATCAACTGTTGTAACTAGGCACAAGCTTTTGACTTGAAAAGTGGTGAAGTTTGCAAGTAAGAGAGATCGACTATATTTTATAGGTTAGTGAAGCAATAACTGCTCACTGCTTTGGAATAATACAAGGAAAGAAAAAAATCCGGTCTGGCGAGTCTCAAATAAATATATATTTTTTTAACTGTGATAAAATGTTTAGCAAAACAGTTGATTACCAAGCTCCTTCGTTCCAGTACTGATAGACAGTGCTCAGAGGTTGAGGAATTTTCCGGTTAAACTTGTATTCCAAAGCGCGATGAATTTCTTGATCCATAAGATGTTTAGGTAACTTGAGGATCTCACCCCATTTCTCGGCACAAGCGCCATCTTTGTAGGATACGTGGAGAACTGCTTCGCCATTTTGACCACGCCCACTAACAAGATGAAAAAATGGTTTCGTTTAACTTGTTCATGTAAGGTATCATTAGCATCTAGCAGTTCTGCAATTTATTAAATGTTATTAACAGTAGCGAGGAGCAGAGAATGGACTTTTCAAGTTTTCGCGCATTTATATGTAGTTGAACTTGTCCACATGTACAAGTCGAGCTGCGAAAGCTGAGCTCAGAAAACGAAAAATGTATGCGGACGCTCAAAACTTGATTATAAAAAGCGGGAGGTAGAGGGCCTCACCTGTGAGGTAACGACCACCCAAGACAATCGCTGTTTGATAAGAACCTCTCCATGGGGTAAAGCTTATCCTTCGGGTTCACAATTTCGTCCCACCATGCCCTAGGGTATACAGCTGCTCCTTTGAAGGCTGGCCGTGGGAAAATGGACTGAAAAGCATTCTGGCGCTGAATCCGTTCAGCCACGCTACCAGAGACTTTTCCAAACGCTCCAGGAGGAGCTGCAATCACCAGCTTACCCACTTGAACTTCATGCTTTGGAGTCTTGAGAACAAATAGATTTGCCTGTTTGTTTATTGAAATAATCTTGTAGTCGCCACCCGCGTATATCTTCGCTCCCAGGCTCTTAGCGGATTTGGCCACGGCTTCCACGAACGCGGACATTCCTTTCAGAGGTCGGATCTCTTTGCCGGAGAGTTTAGCTAGTTGATCGTAGTATTCCACCACACCATCAGGGCTGCCCTTGAGGTCGCCGTCGTAGCCAAAGACGTCAAAGTAAAACCTGGAACCTTCCGGCGTCAGAAAGTGGTGCTGGAATGTTTCAAACGTCGCGAAGTTGCGCATTTGGGCGCGGTGGTCTTTCCTGAGGAGAAAGTCTAGCATCTGTGAGCAGGTCATGTCTTTAAATTTACCCAGAGTCAAAGATGGGAAGCTCTTTCTTTTGATTTCCTGCTGGTCTCGTGAAAAGCCACCTCTGGTCTCTGTCCGAGGACTCGAGTAAAAGTTCCAGTCTTTGTGAGGAATGTTGAGCCTCGAGAGGATATTCCTGAAAAAATAACACACCAAATTTTTTCAAATTTTATACACTATTAGTTCACTTCTACTAGCGGAATAATAATGGCTTGTTTGAACAATTAAAAATCATTCAGAGCCTTTTCCTTCTTACTAAACGAATCTCGCGATACTATATAAAGTTTACTTAGTTTGCATGCTTCTCTTTGCGAAAACTCGAAACTAAATATAGAATACAGCGTAAAATTATTGATATAAATTTCAAAAATTGTTGTTCGTGGTTCATGTTATCCAGACAACGCAGGATAGCAAATTTGTACCGTTCATTAAACTTTTTATTCAGATTTGCCGTTACCGTAGTAAAACAACAATTTCAAGACTCTAGAAAACCTTTCAAAGTTTGTCTACAACCTTTCGTTTCTGAAGCTGCTCTATATATGTTTCCCATGAGACAATTTTGCCTCTAAAGAAATGCAACTGTTACCTCATGTTGTAATGAACCATGTCAACCCTCCAAGCTCCAAGACCTGAACATCAAGCAAAATAATGCACATTAAACACTGTAAATATATTAAAACAGTGTCTTCTTTAATCACCATGGAATGAGGTCTCCAAAAATTTGCCTTCGTTTTTTGACTGACGCGGCTCGTATATCATACTGTTTGTGATTGGAAAAAAAAAAAATTATCGAAACTGGTCGAAAAAAATTTCGTAACTGGTCGGTCTAGCTGCAGTCGGAAACCTCTCGGGTGGTTTTTTCGAGTTGTGCCGAACGCAATTATCGTGTATCTCCCAACAAATAAAATTACTTTCACATGTACATAAGGATCTTCGTAATTTTACTTTCAGCTCTTATACTCCTTCCAGTCCTTCCACTGACACAAAAATTATCTTAAAGTAGAAACTGTCGCCGGTAGTGTTAGCGGTTCATTGAACGCGCTTCATTGGAAACTTATCAATTGCTGGATTGCCATAGAGAAAGCTATCCCACGAACCTACTGACTCGTCAGGCACTTGAGGAAAGAAGTAATCGTAGATTCTTCCACCAAGGCGAGTATCTCTTTCAAAAACACACACTTTGGTCTCTTTCTTATGTCTCAGCAGTGATTCAGCCATGTACAGACCGGCGAGCCCTCCACCCACAATACCTACGTCACAATCCATTGGAGTCTCGCCATTCCCACCCGCACCCCCTCCTCCGCCTTCACCTGTTCAATTTGAAAAAGACAACAGAAAATGAGTGTGCAAGACGTTTTCAAATTGGCAACGAAACCGTGTGCGCGTAACCCATTATAAGACTATCTTTATATCTGTTTGTAACAAAACTAGACCGTTTTTTTTTATTTCCATCAATAAAAATGAGTTTTTCAGGTTTTGAATTTTTTCAAGCCATCCTCGTCCTTTCTATAGCTGCTGTTATGATGTGGTACTTGAGACATCTCTCAGCGTCAGAACGAGTGAGACTTGGAGCAAGATCAATGATATAAGAGACAACTATGACGTTGTAGGGCGCTGGTCACTCTTCGTTAGCTTTTGTAAATAATTTTTGAACTTAATTGTGTAAAACTTCTAAACGAGTAATAAAAGCGTTGTTGTTGTCGTTGTTGTTGAGTTAACTGCGGAAAGGATTACTAAACTAAACTTCCCGAGACAATTAATTGCTAAATTATACTATCATCACTTACACAGTCCACAAGTCTTCTGGCAAGCCTGTTTGATGCTAAAGTTAGTAGTACATAATCGCTTGTAATGTTGGCAAAATGTCGAGCCATTCAGGTCCTTGCATTCTGTAGAGCAAGAAGCTAGATAGCATGACGAGTAATGAAAAAGATGGCGAGGGTCAGTGTTGTACTAAGGCCTTTGCCCGAAGTTAAACTCGTGTCACTGTAACCTTAGTTCATCTTCCTCGATAACTCTCCCTCTCTCTTTCTCTCTCTTATAGCAGCGGCCGTTTCAGGGAAAACAAACAAACACATTAATAAATAACATACTCACACAATTAAAAACGAAGTAAAAAAAAAACCTAGAAACAATTCAATGTTTGGTGTACTGCAAGATCATCAGTTTCCTAATGGACGACACATTGTTTTTGCATTGGTTGAAGACGTCCACAATTATCTTTTTTTAGACTTCAGAAAGATCGTCGAGTGAACTCGAGAGAGCAAGTGTATTCAAATGTTTTTGTGGGTTAAACAATGGAAATCTATCTGATTGTCTAATTTGGGCAATTTTAGATGGTTTGTGCTGCACACTAAACTATGCTAAAATTGAGTTTGAAATTCCCATATGATTTTTCTCGTAGTTTCAATTTCCTTGTGGTTGCCAAGACTGAGCCGATGGAATGAAAGCATCAGCCCTAGCAGGCCACAAGCGGTCCATACTCTGGACTTTGCATCATAACGTTTTTGAAATACACTGTGGGACCCCACCCTTAAACTGTAGCCGTTGTTCTGGCGTTTCTCCCCAAGGAAACGCTTGGTCATCAGTCGCCCCGTTTACATGATTGCAGTCGTTTGTCATTAAGGTGGTCGTGTTAACGGGGTGTCACAGGATTACCTTAAAGTTAAATGGGAAAAGTAATATACGACAGTAGTTACGAAACTTGTAATCTCAGCACTTGAACAGTTGGAAAGAAGTGGAGGGTAGGCCTTTCAAATTTCGCATTTCTAGCAAACTGAGAATTAAAAAAGACCAAAGAGAAAGGATTTTACCTTGCGAGAAAGCAATTCCGATGAAACCGAGAATGAACCCAAGATATGCCTTCCTCATTTTGGTCGGCAGCAGAAACAGAGAGTGACTGCTTCCAGCTAACACTGAACAATGTCTCACCTTGTGTCAGTACACATGGTGCAGCTGAACATCAGGCATTGTCGTCACTTGATAAATAACGCAACCGCGTGTATTTGACTAAGCGCAACACATGTTGGTCGTAAAGACGTTTCATGAGAGTTACAAGACAAGCCATGTCGACCAAGGAACCGCGCTGAGTAAACGCAGTGTTGCTGCGTGTCTTGAAGTAGGCGAAGTTTACACAGATATTCAAAGGAAACTATCGGAAGACTCGTGCTTCTAAGTATAGCTACCTTCGGGTGCGTCTACTTGAGAAAATAAAAATATCTTAAAAATGTCATTGTATTGGAAAACTATCGTTCTCTCTACGATTTGTTGTCACTTGAGACGTCGTTATCACCTCCACTAGAATGAGTAAAATGGGTGCCAACATCACGTTTCACAGAAAAGAAAAAAGGTATTTTCACAGTTCACTAAGAAGGCGTTTCGGCGTTCTCGAAGACAAGGGCATATTTTACAAAATTAATGAGCTCTAAAATCTTCAAGTGCGACATCTTCGCCAGTCCTTCACACCTTTTTTCCCTCACGCAGCTGAAGGAAAATATTGCCTAGGGATCAACGAGATGTCTTTCGTGTCTTTCGCGGTTACATAGTGTTTATGACGTAAGGTCGGTCACTGAAAATACCAGAAAACACAACCAAACAGTTCACGACGAAATGATTCCACGCTGATTCCACATTTGTTTCTAATTTCACGGAAAAATCTCGGAAAATCATGGTGCGCGGTCGCTAACAAAATCATGATTCACGAGGAAAAAGCTACAATCTTGGACAAAATGAATAAAAAATTAAGAGCACTTCCCCTATTTCAGTGATGGAAAAAAATGGCGCGTTTTGGTTGTAGTGCGAGTTCATCATTGATTCGTGCGGAGGAGTTGCTTTGTTTCTTCATTTAGTCTGTCCAAGATTGTAGCCTCGTCACATTTCACAAGAAAAAAGGAGATGTCTTTACTGGCTTATTGGTTTTAAGAACAACTACATTATACTAATGCAAGATTTAGGTGGGCCCGCACCTCGAAGTTGGCAAATCACATCAATCGGTACGGAGGGAAAATTAATTTTTCGACTTTTTTGTAGTGTAACGGAAGCGTCGAGGCTTGTCGCATTTGCGTTTAAATTCCTCACGTTTAATTTTAAAAATAGCCAAATAGCAATGGTGAGCCTGCCACCAGTTCAAACTTTCTACGTAATATTTTACACATTTACCAGATATTTTTTGTCTAATTTGTGTCTTCAATCAACAGTTATTTTTTCCGAACATGGCCACGTCAGAGACTGACAGGATACAGTGCCATGCAAAGAGGATTTAAAAGAATCTTACCCACGTATACATTGCGCATTCGCTTAGTTGTGGCACCTGAAAAAGCCAGAGGAGCACTCGGATATTAACAATAACAGAGGCGCGCAACTGAAAGTGGATGGGTTAGATTGCCATTCTTTCTTTTGTCCTTAACTCCGAAAGTTCAGTCCAATTTCAAGTAAAAGAATTTATAAATTCCTTTTATTTTTGTCCTCCTTTTGGTAATCGATAACATCAATGATACTGTGAGAACCTTTTCTTTTGGGTCCGCGGGCAACTCGGTTTTCACGTAAAATTGGTTTAATTATTAAACATTCTCAATATTACGTAAGTTCGCGTTGGTGGTATAGTGGTTAGCATAGCTGCCTTCCAAGCAGTTGACCCGGGTTCGATTCCCGGCCAACGCACAGGGCTTTTATTTATATTTTTTAATCCTTTTTACTCTTGTCTACTTTACTTCCAGCTTGAGTTAAAGTTTTTTTTTGTGCGTTTTATTTAAAAAAAATGAGGTATGAAACTACTTTTAAAGTTTTAAACTTTATTTTAACTTTGACAATGTTATGACGAAATTCACGATCAATATCATGATCAGGAAACGCATGCAAAACTGACGTCAAGTTGTAATTAGACGCATCATTGAATCTATTCGTTAATCTGTGGAAAACGAAAGACCAAGAAACGCTGAACGGGAAAGTATTAAAGTGCTACAGGTGCGAGCAGAGCACGAGAAGGGAGATGGACTGGAGCGAACGGCGAGACGGACTAAGTTCTAATATAGAGTAAACCCAAGTTTGCACTATACATACACCAACTTCGTACACGGTATGTCTCTTTGCATTTTATTAAGGTAGCGCCCCTTTTATTGGACTTGAACTGATTTTAATCCTCGGCTGTAATCATGTACTGGTTCATTAAAATCTCGCGCGACATTTAAGCTCATTATGGTACTTAAGGTATGATAATAAGTAACTTACCTGGCTTTTGTCAAGAGTATGCTTGTGTAATGGAGAATTTTGTCTACAAGCGCTGTTTGCTACTTACATATTATATAGCAGCACACGTTAGTGTCAGATATCAACAGTATAGGTTATGCTCTAGCATATGGCTTCCTTTGTAGTATTGTTTGTGACTGTGATATTTAAGCCTTTGAATAGTCACGGGGCTTTGAAGGGCGCGGGGGATGTGGGTGTAAGTGGGGGGTGGGTTGGAGGCGCATAATACATAAATGGCTGTATAGCTGGTGGGATTTCCTGTGCGAGTATTTTACGTGAGAGTTTGCAGTCAAGGCCATCGTTAAGTTTTGTGTCACACCCATAAAAACTTGTTACATTGTGTGTAAATTGTGTTAACACCAGTCAAGTTCTTTTGTAACATCAGCAGTAACAGTTGATAGGTGAATTGGGTTGAGGTTCAGGGGATCTCTTGTAGTTATTGAAGGGTTGCAAAGAGGAGGGGGAGATTCCGATTACATAAATTTGACTATTTATCATCACTGGCGAACAAATTTCTTTTAATAAACCTTTGGTTATTTCAGGGTACCTTTATGATTTCTGGGCCATTCCTATGTACAGTGACTAAGGACAAAACTCATGGCACAGCAAGCAAGTGAAAGAGCAGAGTCAAAGCCACACAAACTCATAGACATTGTCAGGGAAAAAATAGAAAACAATGAGCAGTTCTTCTCATTGGAATTCTTTCCACCAAAGACTTTCAATGGAGCGACAAACCTCATGGCAATCATTGGCAGATTGAATGAACATTGTATGCCTCTATTCTGTAACATCACATGGAAGCCATCTCAAGACCCTATGTCAGACACCTGTCAGCCAGAACCAAGCACACTGTTGGTTTCTGCGGCAGCAATAGATTTATATGGACAAAATATTATGATACACATTCCATCTGGAAACACTACGCGGAGCCAGGTATTGGCACATCTAACACGTGCTAAAAATCTTGGCATTGGAAGCGTTCTGGCAATAAAAGGAGGTATTGGTAATAAAAATACATTTGATTCATATTTATTTATCAATGGCTTTTATATGCAGAGTGGAATCTGTGCAGTTCAGACAAAAAGATACTTACCCATCCCAAGTAAGGTCAGTTCAAAATTCCAGGGGGAAGGGGAGAAGGGTTGAAAAGCTAAGTTTTTTAAAAGGAACTTTGATCAGTCCATAACTGGAATTTCCAGAAAAGTGACTGAAGAGGAGTTGAAGTAGGGGAGGGAGGGAGGACGGTCAGGTTTCATTGCAGAAACCTTCCATGGCAGAAGTGAAGACATTTTATAAGGGAACATGTTTGGTGAGTTGCTCATAGTTTTTTCCTAGATCCAAGGAAACAATGGCTACTTTTCTTTGGGGACCTATTTTAGTTAGTTAGTTCTCTCCACACGATGAGGTGCACAAGGCTGTAACTGTTCTCTCACCAACTAGCCCTGTCTTGCGCTGCGCCCCTGACTTCTGCCCAGCTGGTCCACCTCTCTTGCCTGGATTCTTTTTCCACTGTTCTTCTCCGTGTGGTTTTAGGTCATCCCACTCTTTCCTGTCCCTTCAGGTTGCCACTCCATTGCCACCATGCAGTCATCATTCCTCCCCTTTCTGAGCATGTGATCAATTTAATTCCATCCTCTCTTTCAAATTTCATCACTGATCTTCTTTGTGCTTAGTATAGTGTAATTTGTATTTTGTAACAATCAAATTCCTGTTTTCCCACGTTCTCTTAGCATTTCGTGTTTTCTTCCACTCCAGGTTTTGCAAGACAGCTTGCAGTTACCTTTTCCTGTAGATTTAATGCATCTTCATCCTTTTAAGCGCAAGCACAAAAATGTATTGAATAGATACATTTTTGTGGAGTTTCCATCCCATGTCCTTTCCATTTAGCCACATGTTACCTCACCCCAGAAGAGTGCTAATACAATAATTTAGGCACTTCTTGTTGAACAGGTCAAAGCCATGAGAAAGACCATGGACCTAAAGAAGATGGATTTGACTACACTGTAGACCTGGTCAAATTCATCAGAAGTGAATTTGGAGATCACTTCACATTAGGAGTTGTGGGTAGGTAGGATGTCAAAAAGACATTCTGGAGTTTCCTAATTGTCTTTTTTGAGAACTAGTCCTAGTACAAATGTTTTTTGGAGAAATTGTATTGGAAAATGCACAAAAACATCAAATCGTATCTGTAATACCTACAGAATAAATGGTAGCACTCCATTCCCCCTTTCAATGTTTGAAAATGACGAAATGCAAACTTGTGTTAGATGGATACTTTTTTTTGCTAGGCCTTATTTAAAAAAGCAGCCAACAATGCTGGATGAAAACAAAAAAAAAAATTAAAAAACATTTGAACACTTGTAGTTTGCAGGTATTTTAATAAGTCAAATCTAGTGAAATCTAAAACTTATTAAAAGAAAAATTTCTACAAAAAGTATGTCTAAAAACATTCTTGACAAGTTTCAAAAATCATGTGAACAGCCTTATTTTGGTAATGTTTTCTTTCAAGTGTTATTCTGGCTGCATAACATTAACTGTAAACAGGTGATGGCATGTTAAGTATCCAAGCCAACTAATGTAGCAATGTTTTGTTTGCTTTTTGCCACAGATTTATCAGTTTTTGTTATACTCATCCCTTGCAAGATGAAATAGTCTATGCCATAAATTCCATCTCAATAAAAGAATAAAAAAATAAATTCTATGTCTTCAGAAATATCTGTTGTTATCTCGAATGATGGTTATACATGCATAGAAAAAATTTGATGTAACCAACTTACAACCCTACAGACACTGATCTGGAGTACAATTAGCAACATCCATTTGTCAGGTCAAATGTTAGATGTTTCTTGATAGGGACAAATGTAGTTCACAATTTCACAATAGAAGGATGTTAGGTTATCCAGAGTAATTATTTGTTTGTAAACATGTTAGGATATTTGATGGCATCATCTGATGTACAGAGTTATGAAGAAGATCTGAAGCATCTCAAAGCTCAGGTTGATGCTGGTGCAGACCTCATCATAACACAGATGTTCTTTGAAGTGAAAACTTTCATCAAGTTTGTGGAGGATTGCCAAAGATATGGAATTAATGTGCCAATTATTCCAGCCATTTTCCCAATCCAGGTATTAAATGATGTCCCAAGATCATGTCCTAGTTATTCCCTAGTCACTAACTTATGCCAAAATTACTTATTTTCAAAATTATTGTCTGCTTCAAAAGAAATTTATTGGATATGTCAAAAGCATCCACTCTTCACACAGTTGGGGACTAATCAACATGTACTAAGGGATGGACAAAATTGTTTATTTTTTTTTTTGGAGGGATGGTTGGGCAATTTCTGAAAAGAATGATTCCTGCTCAGCAAAAACTGGCCAAAAAACAAATGGTGCTAGGGGAGCTACAGAGAAAAAACCAGCAAGTGCTTTCCTTTATTCAGGTCGTATCTTTGGTGTTAAAAATTTCTTGCACAAGCTTTTGCCCACCAAAACAAATCACGCACAACCTAAATGTGAGAAAAAAAATGAATGCCCCAGAAAATTGCATAACTCCATCCCCCTGCTCCCCCCCCCCTAAAAAAATAAAGGTTTGACCGTAAGGGTCCTTTAAGTGGTCGGTGTATCTTTGTTAACTCTTAAGCTACCCAGTGTGTTCAGTTTTGGGTCAGTGGAACTTTGTTCTTACATTCACAGAACATGCTTAAATCCCTTGTTTCACATGTGAACTAAAGCAGAGACCTACTTAGCACTTGTCACACAATCTTGAAAATTTCTCACACGTAGAATGTGTGACGTTCTCGTACGTTTAGGTATGGAAAGCCAAATGGTGCAAAATTCAAGAAACAAAATTGGCCTCACGTTCAACAAATTTGCTATCAAGGTCAAGAGAAATTTCAATCAAGCTCAACAAAATCATTTCACGTTCAAC
>Ga0126337_10000255_pt1 | contig 24071 bp, 19 predicted proteins | sample DipCmetagenome_FD_92527 | JGI IMG/M metagenome (GOLD analysis project Ga0126337, IMG submission 92527) | Coral microbial communities from La Bocana,Puerto Morelos, Mexico - Diploria C A metagenome | ecosystem: Host-associated > Invertebrates > Cnidaria > Coral | place: La Bocana,Puerto Morelos...
ACCCGTTTTCAGACCTGACCTTGTACATGATTAAGCATAGCATATGCATCAGTGCTGAACGAAAGTCAACGTAACAAAGATGAATAGGTAAAATTTAGCTGAAATGATATATTTTATCTATTTCTCTTTCTATCTCACCAGTTACTCGCCCCGGTTGCTGGAAAGAAAAAAAATTTTATAAGCTTTCGTGAACGTTCCCCCAATAACCATACCCAATTTCAGACCAAAATGTTCAAAATCTATACCCGTTTCCAGACCAAAACGGCTCAAAAACCATACCCTTTGGGGCGGCACATACCTATATACCTTATATAGGGAAGTACCCCCCCGGGCGCCTTCCCTATATAACCAAGGTTGTAACGTCATTGTCTTTAGCATCCTTAGAGCCATTGTTTATTCAATTTTACCTAGTGAAGACAATGAAAAAACGGGAAACTCTGAAGTAAAATATAATAACAGTTATAATACTCCAATAACACATGGGCGATAAAAAGCTAAAACGTGACCGCACTTGTTGACTTCCTTGTTTCAAAGTGACGCTGAGAGCATACATACTGTTGAACGTGTCCGGGTTGATATATCGTGTTTGATAAATATAGTCTTGCTTTTGACTTACTCTCTGGTTAGTAGATACCCGCTGATCTTTTTTTCTCAGTGTTTTGTTCACCTAAATCTCAGTCCGGTTGACCTGTTATGAAATCACGACGAAGTTCAGATCCTATTCAGTTTAGTAACTTGGTTTAGTTCACTTTTATATCTGATCTATTTTTAACAGTAAACAACACAGTGCTGGTATCATTTGAACTGTTCATGTTTTCGTTGTTCATTGTCATTGAAGCCTGGCGTTCGACGCTGATGAATGAAATAGAATTAGTTAATTTATCTTGCTACGCAGATTGTTATCACTTATTAAATGCAGTGCAAGTCACATTTCAAGCCATCATTCTTCTTTTGGTCAGGCTGTGTGTAGTGTGCGGTAGGTCTTTCACCCTCACAGAGATAAGAAACGTTATCTGCACTCATGAAATACGCGCGCCAAAAAGATAACTATACAGTTCATGTTTACGAGTTGTAAATCTATTAGAAAGTGAGAAAAAGTCAATCAATCATGGCAAGGAATACTTTAATTCTTCCTGATAAGTATCAGCAAATGACAGATTCTCGCTTAATCCGTGGCGGTTTGCCAAGGTCTCCAAGTCGCCGCCATGAAAATTGCACGTGTGTTGTTTAGTTGTCGGTGCGAAAGTAAAGGGTTTTTGAATACTACAATAAAGAACTCAATGTTTTTCACTTTGAAGTTTATCAATGTGTCAAGAGGCTTCCTGAAGCCATAACATGTTACCAATTCTCGGGAAAATAACAACAGATGTTAACTCGTCTTCGTCAAAGTGAATTATGGAATTCTGGGGCAGGCATTTCCGGGGTCTAATTGCTTTTGAACAGATAAAATTGGCATGATACCTTTTCCAGAATAATGTATTTTTCCCTAAACGTAATGGTTTCACTATGCCAAAATATCTGAGCAGTTTAAGAGGAATTTTCGTTGGGGCTCGGTGAACGTGTTGTGTTCAGTGTTTTTTGTCAAACTACAGTTTAGAGTGTCGTGTCCTGCTGTTATAAAAACACTTAACGGACGAGAAGGTCAAATTTTACAGGGCATACAAGACCTTGGTAATCGCTAGTTGTGTGTAATTTTCGCTCGTTCGTAACAATCAGAACACTAAAGAGGTCTATCTAAATCAGTTTCATAGAGATTTATGTCTCGAGAGATCGTTGTGGTAGACTCATGTTAGCCATGTTAAGGTGGGTAGGCGTGGATTGCATCGGGGAAGAAATGAAACAAGAAAGGAAACGAATTAAAGAAAAGAAGTAAGGTATATACTTGTGTAAAAGGAACTGAGAAAGAAAGAAATTTAGCCAAAACAGTACAGATGATGGATAACGATAGCGGCGATCAGTAACGATGATGGTGATGATAATGATAATCATAAAGATGATGAGACGTGTTGGCAAAGAAATGCAAGACATGAATACACAACTTAAAACATTTCAGGTATTCAATTAAATCTAGAAAGTGAGTGGAAAATAAAATAAAATTACCACGCTTTTGGAATTTTCAACAATATAAGTCTTTAGAACCACTTACAACAAGATTATTACCACAAACATAAAGAAAAACATGCGACACCAGGTAATAAACACATTACACTGGAGGCAAATGACACTGTTTTTGCGGTTTATTTTGACGAGAGATAAACAACTGGTATTTCCTCGTTTCGTTAGTACACTGTTATCGGCTTCTTTTCAACTGCAGCCTTGTTCTGTCGTTCCAGTAGGGTTTCTCTCATGTTCAAAAGGTACAAAACTAACATCTTAAACTGTTTGAACAGTTTAATTAAAAACCTAGGGTATTTTAAACCTACTCCTGTCGAAGGTAACTGCGAAGTGCACTGATGGCTGTAACTGCACCTATCTTTCTTCACTCAAGAATTATTGGTTTAAGACGGTTACGAATTTATGTAATATCAGTTTATCTTTCCTGTTCCGATCAGGAGTCAACGAGAATATCGCATGACATGTCTAACCCATTTTACGGCGCCAAGGACCATTTAATTAGTTACCTCAGAATAAGAACCTTGAATGACGGCATTTACTAATGGCTTCAAGTCTTTAGAACACACAGAATAACAAAGCTGATAAAAAAAAGGCTGAGACGAAGAACTAGCTTACTTTATGCCAAAAGCATAAGACAAAACAAGCCATGATTTTCCATAGTCTCCATAACTGAACACATTCAGACGTCTACACGGTTTAGCTGCTATCTTTCCTTAGACTTCACTCTCTCTCTACTTTCTTTCCACACTCTCTCTCACTCTCTCTATTGGAAAAGTGTATTTATTACTCAAGGAACCGCAATCCTAACTAAACATGAAATACAATGGTGAGGTGTAATTTCGCTACATTTATAAGCAGCTATGTTCCGATAGGTTTTGAATGCAAAGGTTGTTTGCAGTCATCAAACTTTTTTTTTTGGAGATTTGCCGCACTGGCACATCACAGAAGTGTGCTTCCTGTGGCAAAATTATCGACAAGCAAGTGTCAACAGAAGCAACGCCCAAAGAGCTTACAAAAGCAATACCGTTCTCTAATCTCTGATGCATGCTCTTAAATGATGAAAGTTCTTGAACATATGAGGATATGTAGACTTTGAATTTACTAACTTACTTTTGACACTACAAACCCGTTCCCTTTCACCCAGAAAGGGTCATTTTATGCAGTTAAGCAATTTAGTTACGAAGACCTCTGTTCCATAAATCAGAGCGCCTTGATAATAAGCCGCTGAAAACCGCCTCGTGTACATCTATGATCTGCTACATTCATCATTTTATCCAAACTGAAAAGAGGTAGCAGCAAGCCCTTCCCGCGAAATTCCAATCTGAATGATTTTTCATTTTATTAAGGTTGTCCATCGGGAATGGAAGCAACTGAATTCTTCTACAGAGTGTTAAACTCTTGAAAGTTTTTTCCTTGGTATCTGGGTAACTTTCATAGTTTGTTACAAAACCGTTGGAACGTCGAGTGTTTTTGTTTGTTAACCAGCAATGAGGACGTATTTTTAGCGAGTATGTTTTGATCAGCGAAGCGCTAAAAGGTAAGCTTGGTGTAAGATGAAAAAAGTCAATTGTGCTAGAGAGAGAGACAGTAAAAGTAAGGTTGAATGACAAGCCCTTTACTGAATCAGTCTACTTAGCTTAAAAAGGATCAAAAAGAAGTATTTAATACTAAGATGTCCCTTTTCTGTGGGAGAAATTAGCTTGGCCTTATTATCTGAAAATTCGGAACCTGTCTTAAGAAACTTGTTTTGAAGAGCGACCGTTTCTTAAAAGAAACTAGCTTTCCAAACAACTGACTAGCTTATGATCTGGGAGTGTTAAGTCTATTATCAACTAAGCTGAGGAAATTACAACACGAGAGCACGCTTTTCAACACATTTTATTTACTTGGATTATGTACATTCAATGTATAGCCTGGGAGAGTAGCTCATTACAACATGTATTAGAGAACTGAATCGACCGGCGATGTTCCCTCGGTGATATACAATACAGCGTAGCTTCTGTTTGTGCCGAATGTTTTAACTCATACTTGTCGTATAAAATGTTCCTTCAATAATATACTTCAGAAAAACAAACTCGACGTTTACAGATTTTTTTGAACATTTCTGTACTCTTGCATGTTGTTCAAATTCTGATAAATTGTAATCCTATAGTTATAACTGCTACACCAGGAAAATGTAAAAACGTATTTAAATGGAATGGTTTCGTGGATATAAAAAAGTAACTTAACGTGCAACTCATTTCCTGCTTCACTGAGGCTAAACACAGTTGAATAAAATTAGTGAATTATTTCCACAAACAACTTGAATGCGTTTCTCACTGGGAATTATGCAGAAACGTAGATTAGCATCTAACTTTAGGGCAGAGTTTTTAAGATAACTTTCAGTACAACATCGGATCATTAAAAACGGCACGGAAGACTGAAAGTGACAATTGCATATCTGCTTTGCTGGTTATTAAAAATTCATTACATTAAATCTTTTATGCTTCAAACGCATGCTGTTTAGTTATGTTTAAGTCTGTTAAGGTACTTTGTCTTGCAGCTGATCAACGACAGGCTATAAAAACGCAACTCCTCTAGCAAACACTGATCAAATGCATGGATTTAGGACTTGGTTACTTTAAGCAGGACTCATCTCAGAGGAAAGTTTACCTGACAAACTTTCTAGTGATTTCACGCTTGGGCCACTGTTGTCGCCACTTGGTCCTTTATTTCTTTTCTCCATTTTGTTCGTCTATTTTGGAACCATGTTTTTACCTGGGTTTCTGTCAGGCCTAACTGCGAAGACAGCTCAGCACGTTTGCTTTCGTTGATGTAACGATGCTTGGTGAATTCCTCTTCCATTGTTTGGACTTGTTGTTGTGAAAACAATGGCCGCTGCTTCTTCTTTCTTGAAAGACGTCTTCTTCTTCGGAGATTCGTGTTTGGCGCGAAACCTTGAAAAGTGTTAACAGGGTTACTCGAATGTGTATATTACGGCGACAAAAGAAAATTCAGCAAATGCTAGTGTTAAGGTCTGGCAGGGTTTAAGCAAAACCGGCAAAACAACTACATTTACTTCTTCTCTATTTCAAAACAGCTACAATTGTCTTTTAACATGACGAACGACGTAACTTTGTGCATTTGCACTTTCTAGAACCACGATTATCTTGAAATTTCGAGTAAGTGCTTTTGCTCTTGACTCTTTCACCCAAGATGTAACCACAATTTTGCCTTTTTGGTAAACTTATTCTTTCTCGCTGATTGAGGTCAAGGAATGAAGGGAAAATCATGTCTTGTGTGACTATTCAGCTCTCTTCCGTAGCAAAGTTCAGTACGAAAGGCCACATGCACTTCCGTGAGTTAGTTGTGACGCGTGCACACTTAGCGCAGCATGTTTGTATGTGTAAAACAACAAAATAAATGCACACTGATTTACATTTTTGTTTTTTAGATTAATGTATTAGCTGTGCTTCAGGTTAAAGCTATGACAGTCGTGCCTTGTGTCTAGAATTCTACAAAATGAACAAAACCCAATTTGTTCCAATATTGAAATGTTTCAGCGCCTTCGACAGCGGTTTTCAAACATGAAAGCTTCCAAACTGTAAGCAAGAAACTTTATGGTTCATTTAAGAAGAGAAGATGTCTAACTTCAGAGACTAAAACAGTCTCGCACAAGGCAGTTTGGTTCAAACATGGTAACGAAAATGGCGACTGAGATTTGTAAACACTAAAAACTTGGTGGAATTTAAGTCCCAAGTCCCTAGATCAACAGTTACCAAACCTAAATCCCAGAACATCAAATGTTTGTTTCTGTTTAACTCTGTCGGGCTGTGAGCGCATCCGTTTCTCTAATCGAGATATTTCAGTGAATAGTCCAAGACCTAGCCTATATTCTTGACTTTCGACAGGCGCGACTTCTACTATACACAACATAAAGAAATCGTCGAAACTTAGGTGGTCATCCTCTTATTCAACAAGGTTAAACTTGCACTTAATGTAATTAATAGCAAATTGAAGCGGCAGAACCAGACTGTTAACAGTTTCTTTTATTTCGCATAAAACTGTGAAAGGCTGAAGTGCGGAAACCAAAGAACCTCAACAAGGCTCGCTCGACGGCACGCTCCAATCGATGTGCGCTCCGCATCTATATTAGAATTTTTAGCAACATTGAAATGGGAAAAACTGTTAACAGTTTCTGCTCAAAAACGCTTTTATTACAAATGATGCAAATTTACTTACTAGCGAGGAATCCATGCCCTGGTATAAAACGCGAGTTGGAGATCCAGGGGGGAATATCCTGCCCTATAGCAATCGTTGGCCAAGTTAAAGGGCCATACAGTGGTAGGCCTAAGCAAGCACAAGGGTACATCAATGGCGGCGAACTCACAGCATAAGGCGTTGGAGCTACAATGGGTTTCGTCATTGAACATTTTGCATTTTCTAGACCTTCACTTGAAAATCGAGGAAACTCTACCATGTTTCTTTCATCTCGAAGATTCAAAATATTCTTGATGGAAAACGAATCGCTGCTGCAAGACCGAGTGCAGGCGAGGGACTGAGAACTCTTTATGAAGTCCATGTCGGAACGATTTACTAGTTTGGCTTTGAGAAGACAAGTGCTTGGGCGGTCGATCCGGACACTTTGCACCCCGTCACAAGGTCTCCACTCTGAGTATTGACGCCTGCGTAATAGAAACTAATTAATCCTATCAATCAGTGTAGGACACGTGAGATCAGCCGTTCTGAGAAGTATTGATGCTAAACGATAAACAAAAATGCTGTTCTGACTCCTTTGAGTCGCCTCACCGATACCCTCTCGGATAACTTTACCGACTAATTCTGAAGTCAGTGATTTGGTATTTGTACCCTTTCTAAAGCTCGTTGAGTAGTCAGGATTAATTTCTGCTGGAAGTGTCTGTCGTTCTTTACTTCCGGTTATCGTAATTTCCGACAGGAAGGGAAGGCAAGACGAGTAGAACCGAGTCTCCAATATTTTGACCGGAAATTGAGGCGAGAAAGGCAAATCCACTGAGAAAACAGAAAATGATCCGAGCAAGTTTTTCTTTTCGGCCATTAATTCATTAATCAGCTCAAGTAGATGTTGTTGTTCTTATTAGATGGTGCAGCTTATAGATAAAAATAAAGAAAGTATTTTTTAATAGGGTGTGTTCCGCGCAGTCATTCGTCCTTAATTGGCCATATTTTAACACGAGGGGATTTCACAAACCTGGTTTCCTTTCATTCATCAACGTAACAAAGAATATAATACAAATGCATCCGATCTGAATGGTTTCTTAGACTAGTTGTGCACGAAAAATACACATCTTAAAAATAGCGAGTCAGATGTTTCAAGTTTATTTGTCAATTTCTAAATTAATGCATTCTCAAATTGAACTATTAGAATTCTTTGTAACTACAATTACCTCATGAGCTGCTGTTAAACAAAACCCATTCTGATCACTTGGATAGTTTGTTAGTCGCGACAGACACTATCGACTGATACGGATACTGCAAGAGGAAGGAAAGTTTCGTATATGAACAAATCCAGTTTCATCCCAACAGTGTAACATTTTAAGAAATAAATAACGAAGTAAAATAAGAAGAATTTTGCAGAAGCATTACTCCCCCCATCCTTCTATGAAGATAATCGAATCAGTTGTAAACTACACAAAACACTAATTCCATAATTAGCCATTGGATCATAATAAACACCTGCACATTTCCTTTTCAAGCATTACCGCAGGAGTTTTCACATACTTAACATTTGGTTTTAAGCTTTACATCATTCACGCCGTCACGCCCGCACTGAGCGGCTTGGTTATTGGGGCTTTTAATCTTATTTTTGGAATTGCTGACGTTGATTGGAAGCCACATACTGTGAAAAAAGGGTGGAGATCGCTATGGAGTGAGTGAAGTTTGTAGACAACGATAGGGTTTCACCCATCACGGACAATAGCTTAGTATAGAAACTTCATCACAAAATTCCTGTCTAGGAACACGCAAGTGTTTTTGCACTGAAATAAATTATTATATCAAAAATCTTTACCACAATTTGCGAGGTTAAGTAACAAGTACGTTACCTGGAATTACCAAGCATTAAAACATACAATCGACTTCATAACAGTATCAAGCATTGCCAGTTACACTCTTTGACATCTTTTGATTGAAGGTTTGCGATATAATATAGGAAGGCGCCTTTGCCTTGCAAACTTCCCTTCTCTGCTAGAGAATGAACTACAATTTTATCACAGCATTTTTTATATATTGAATAACATTAGTAAAACTGCGTTTTTGTTGATGAAAGTCAGTAGACTCTGATGTGTTCTACCTGAATGGACATGCAACAAACCTCGCCGCCATGATTTAAGTGATGATCACATTGTTGCAAATTTCCTCCCTTAGTTTCCAATCCATTATTATCATAAGAAATAACAATGGCAACGGGCCAACTGTCCGTGTTTTTCTGTATGTCTGGCTGGCTTTTTTACGGAATACAACATAAAGCGTGATAGATTATTTCCCTGGCTATCCTTCTTTGCAGGGTTCTCTCCATTTTGGTCGTTTCGCGTAACAGTGTCGATACCAGACAAGTCACACATGAACAGAATTACTAATTACATCCATGTGAAGCGTTGATTTTCAGCAGCAGGAATGATCCAGATATCTGATGATTCACACCTAAATAATGTGGTATTGAGTGCCGATCACACAACTCTAGATATCAAGAATTCGCAAGTACGATAACAATTTCGGACAATGTTATTAAACGAAGAACATTAGCAACATTATTCTAAACTTCAGAATACCCGGCCACTTCAGCCACATCATTTGAATAAGAATAGAAACTATTGTTATATACCTCGTTCTTCAAAGCACACCGGCATATGTAAATGAAGTGGCCGGGTATTCTGAAGTTGCTCCCATGTCCTCAGCAGGGTTAACATGAAAACACTGAACCTGCAGGATCTTTTCTCAATCTCCAAGTTGTTGTAATCAATCAAAGGAATATACGCATTTCCCCACAGACTACGCTAGCGATTCCTAAATTAAATTAAGTCTGCATGCCATTTTGTGTTTCTCCATTTTTTTGCTCCGTATTCAATGTTTCAAACTATGTCGGGCTTGGCGTTTTTAAAATATTCCCTTTGCACAGTTATACAGTATGGAGTACCTGTTATACAGTATGGAGCTCTATGCAGCCACTAGAGATCCAAAGCAGTTTATACCAGCACAACAACTGCCGAGGACTTTTTTTTATCCTGGTGTCAAAATGATCATTCTCCAGATTTACTTAATTTAAGTGTCACATTATTTAGCGCTCTCGAACTAACTGGGGACACTTTCTAAAAAAGGAATGAAATTCACAGGATGTATCTTGGATGCATTCAAGATGCATTCTCACTGCTCGCTTAGCAATTTTTCTTTAGAAAGGAGACAATCTATCCTAGGGTGCCGCAATCAGTTAGCGTGCCAGGAGTCCTTACGCCTAGTCGCTGGTTACAAAAAAGCGGCGAAGAACGCTAAGGAACAGAACTATACCCTGACATTGACATATTCTGCACATATTAATTTGGATTGCGAGAGAATGTTGCAAGTCCAAAAAGGCATGCATGTACGGTGAACCGAGGTCAGTGTTTGTTCATCACACCTTGAAAGAAAATATGTCTGGAAATTCATCTCAGAAACGGTGTCAATAATCTGCCGACAATATTAAAAATAGAATGTCTTTTATTGCACAAAATCTGTTATTTTTCTATCATTGAGGAAGAGTATGTTACTCTCAGCTTGAGAGATGAAAAAGTCGCAGACAAAGGATGCAAGATTTGCATTCATGTATTTTAATGAACTTCATCTCACCAGTGACGGCTCTCGTTTTCTCAAGTCTCTTATATTCTCTATAAATAGGAGCACCAGTTGAGGTTTTTTCTATGAGGAAAGCTGTTGCTTGGAGCGGTAACGGAGCAGTTAGTTAACGCGAAAAACATTTTCACAACATATTGTAAATACAGACGCTACTGATCAGTACTGTCATTTGACTAGCTTACAAACAACTACGTAGTCACTTGCTTTTCTACCTACCGGTTTGTGTCACAAGCCAGTGATTTACGATGTTACACCAGACACATGTATCGGTTATGCCATGCTTAGGACGGCATGTGGTACAGAGGAACTCAATAATAGTGTAGGTTTCATGTTAAAGAGCCACTGTGAACACTTGCGCCTCATTAGACGTCTTTAAACTCTCATATGGAGTTATTTAAGCATTTGTTAACATATACTTTAAAGGCGTTAACCGTAAAGTATGTCTTCACTTTATTAATATGACAAGAGAGTTTGACGGTTTCATGGTCTTTCTGTCGAGTTATGAAGGAGGCATTGATCCCAGCCCCGGGATCCCAGCCTCGGGAACTTAATATTTTTATCTTAAGTCATGTTAAGTGTAGGAAGCGTTTCGTAGTAACAGAGAACTGTGTCGGACAATGCACAGTTTTCACAGCCTACATTTATACGCCTCGTGACTTTGTCGAAGGCTATCAAAGTAGGACAGATATCAGAGAAAACAAGCTTGCGAGCTCTGCTTCATGCCAAAACTCAGTACAGTCAAGCTTTCATCTTCAATACAGTGGTACAACGCGTGCAGAATGATTCTGTTTCACTTTGCAGATTTCAACTCAAACATCGTTATTTATGGGTCGGGCTAGAAAAATGTCTTCTGCCTGATGGCAGTAAGGAAAAACTCAGTGACCGTATTCGTTTCTCGAGGAAAAGTTTTGATGACACTAATTCAATAAACGTTTTTGCCACTCTCAAGATAGATTTCACAATCTACTTATTTTACAGTAGACAGTAAAACATTCAAAACATTTTTCGAGATGCCCTGTTTAAAGGTCAGGAAGGGAACTGTGCACTACTGATGAAAGAATGCATCCATGCACCGGTCATACATCCTACATTCTGAGAGTTTTTCCGCGGCATGCAGTTTGTTAATTTGCTGGACATGGAAGTCATTCTCTAACACCTCACTCGGTCAGCGGTTGGGTCTCCATTAGAACCAACGGTGACCGCGAAGCTGGACACCGGCAAGAAATTTATCTGTACGAGACCTTATTCTAATACTTGCATGTTGCGTTTAAGAATTGATTTATTATGCTATCTGATTTACAAAAGCACGACAACTTGCCAACACTACAATGATTATAACACACACAGCGTCATTCTCCAGAGATAAAACTCTAGACCAATATACTTGAAAGCAGCTCTTTCCAATGAGCAATTAGGGAATTAGCCTAAGGATATCGGGAGAAACTAAAACTAAATTCAGAACCTAGATAATTCTTCTGGTTGTTTTATCATTAAAGGACATTAAAAGACATTAAAAGGTCTTAGAAGGAATGGACAAGCAACGCGAGCATATCATTGAATAGAACTTCTCTGTGGTGCGGCTCATCAGGCACAGTCCAATGTCCCAGAAACAAGGGTAGCGTGATATCCGTATTGGAAGAGAGACCCAAACGAGTTGCGTGTTTCCGTATTAACTCATAAATACTTTCTTGACGTAATTACTCGGAAATGGGTCAGGTCCAAAGAGGAAAACATAGAAAATAAAGAAACCCGCAAAAACGTCAACATTTATTTAAAAACGTCCTGAAATTGCTATTCGAGTAAGCAGCGTGTAGTTTGCTTGTGTACTCCCACAAACTCTTAACGGCTTTAAATTAGTGATAACGAATAACAAATGATTACAAATGTTTTCTCCTTCCCCAGTCATTCGAAATACCATCGGATATCGAGATTACCACGGCATAACTTAAGATCTAGGACTTTTTACGCCATAGAAAGTCGTCTCTTGAAAAATAGGGATCACAGAACGCCCAAGATTGCCAAATTCACGCAGTTGTGGCAATAGCAAGCGTTTGTTCGATGACATGGAATGCAACGTCCTTTGAAGGCTATTGCCATCAAGGGCAGGGTATTCTATGCGCTTTACACCAAGGCACGTGGAATCAAAAGCCCTTGTCACACAGGCTAGTGGTATCCAAAACAGTGCGTATAGGTTCCTGTCACGCAGCAGTCTTTGATTGAAGAGCAGGGAGTTATATGCGCTCGCATATCGGCTGTTGCAATCAAAACCAGATTTACAAACGCGTGTCATCAAGAGCACGACGTTATCAACGCTTGCCGCACAAGTAGGTGAGATAACTATTAAACAAGGTGTTATAGCGCTAGTCATGCAGTCTTGTGTGATCAGGAGGGGGACATTGCATTCTTATCTGATATTGAATATTTTATTGCGGTACGAAACAAACTCGCTAAATCACGGGGTTGGTCAGTGCGACCAAGAGCTGGCTATTAACTCGGCTTGTAACTGACAAACTTGTGTCTTTTGATGTGAAATCACTGTTCACCAGTATTCTACTTTAATTGGCTCTACAGAGTGCGGAGACCTCTATCCAACAATCTACCATTGAACTACCGTTACCGACAGAAGACATCATGGACTTACTGAACCTTTGCCTTACATCGACTTACTTTCAGTACAACGGTAAACACTACAAGCAGTTGCATGGAACAGCCATGGGGTCGCCTGTTTCTGTTAATAATTAATGTTCTGCACGGAAGTAGCGCAACTTGGCTTCGAACGGCGTACTCTTGCCATGCACGTGCCGAACTGAATCAAGGACGGCGGAGCCGGGGTGGGGGCTGGGGGCTGAAGTCCCCCTCACTTTTTACGATGATGACATTTTATTTTGTTTTAGTATGAGGTACAAATGAAGAAATAAAGAAGAAGGAAAAGAAAACGAAAAACGTCTCGTTGACTACAAATTTACAGAGAATTTACAAAGGTACAACCTCGTACCAAATCTCTAGGAAACTTTTCATGTTTGCATAGTTTTAACCTTTCCGCAACGTACGCTTCCTAGCCACACGGGGGGCTCGTGTAAAAGCTCAGGTCAATCAGTACTAAGGCCGTGATATATCATGGAGGGCTGAGAAACATGTATCAAGCTCACAATACCTTGCTGTAAATTCATTAAAAGTTCCATTGTCATTTTATTACAATGATCCATCCACTAGGTTGGTTTTTTTAAGAACTACACCATGGAGAATGTCAAAGATGCCTATTCCGAGCACCTAGGTTTAAAATTTTGGGGGGAAGGATGCCCCTAGAACCCTTCTACAAACTTGCGCCGCCTCCGCTCGTTTTCAAGTCCCCTACCTCTCCCGCCCCCACTTCAAAAAAGGCTTCGCCGTCTCTGTGAATTCATATCCTGCTGCATCAGCTACAGTTGCTTTCTAACATTTAGTAAAGTCTACAGCAAAGCAAACTCCTTCCGATCTTCTGCGCGGCTGAATTAAATTCGACGTTTAAATCTTTTGTAGCCTTTTGTCATGCCACTGCCGGGTAAAATTTATTTGAGTTCGGCAAGGCAAAAGCTCGACATTTGAACCATGATATCCAACCGAGGTCAGCTCGCGGGAGAGAGATCAAACAGTCTTTCTCTATTTTTTCAAGAAAACCTGCTTCCTTGGTCTAGCTGGATCACGTTAATAAAACCTCTTCGCCGTTTTCATTTAGTGCATTTAATGAATTCGCGATCCCCCCGATCATTCAGATGTTTCATCAGATGTTTCAAAATCGAGACACCTGCTAAAAGAATACTTTAAAGGACAAGTATTCTTTCGAATATTTGCAGACTAATCCTCGACGGGAAAGACAAACCCTGTTCTATTATAAGCAAGTGTCTAAAACCCCATTTACACGCGCTAAAAAAAAACGGCACGGCACGCCAAATTTTTAGCACCGTGCCTAAACAATTTCGGCACGACACTACCCATTTACAAGCTCATTTACACGACCGAATATAACGGGTTTTTCTCCAGCTGGGCACGGTTCCAATTTTCTAATCGGCACCCCTTCTCTCCATCTGTTTTATTCCCGGGAAATGGCGGATAACAGGTTGTCGTCATCTTGCATCACATCTTAAGAGTAAAATGTGACTTAAATCGAAACAGGAAGAGTCATCTTCGGTTCAACAAGGAAATTCATCGACATCTTGGCGAAATAAGAAAAAAAAGACGGAAGGAGAAATGGTTGTTAGCAGCGATGGCGCACGTGGTTTGTTTGAACTTCCGTGAAAGAAGCCTATGGGTGAGACCGAGTAATCAGGCCTGGTTTGAGTTGGCAGACACCGAGTTTGATGCGCAACAGTGGTATGAAAATTTTCGAGTTACCAGAGATACATTTGAATTCATTTTGATTGAGATTGGGCGTGAAATAACGCGACGAAATACGCCAATGCGTCAAGCTATTAGTGCTAGGCGCCCGGACTCGCTATTATACTGTACTACTTATCTTCTACAGCAGAATACCGCACTACTGCAAATCTTTTTGGTGTATCTATACTAGTCATTTGTGTGTAGCTGCATAAACGAAGTCTCCACAGTCATTGTTCAAAAGATGAAAACAAAGTTCATTAAGTTCAGGAAAGGGTGTTTTCAGAAATTTCTGAAAAGAGTAGATATGCAGGTGGTAACGCTTGTAGATGTTGTTGTAGCGTCCTGCATATTGCACAACATATGTGAGCTGCAAGACAATGTCTTCCTTGAGGATTGGGAGCCGGACGTGATTCCTCTTGGTCAACCACCCACGGTGTCTATTGTTGACGTGGCAGCGAGAACTGATGCTACAGATGTCCGTGATGCCCTGGCACAATACTTTGCATTAGAAGTCCCACATACTCACAGGGGCCGCGCAGCTGGAGTGACGGGACGCTTTGGGACGCCACAGATGGAGCAAATTCGGGCGGGGAAAGGGCTTCCCCCAGTGAAATTCAACCTCGTTCCCAGGGCTTTTCCCTTGACAAGCCCGGAACGAGGTTGAGTGAAATTTGGATTTTAATTCCTTGCACATACCGGGAATTGCATTTAGAATTAATAAGCGAAGTGCATACAAAGGAAACGTTGTAAGTAATGTTTCCCTCTGTAGCTTGTCTTCATTCATTATTTCGTTTTGCTTCAGAAAAGTGGGAAGTGAAAGCTCCCCCCTCCCATGTCCCCTCCAATTGCACAGTCCATGGTTTTAATTTTAAATTTCTTAAAGGAGAACGAAGTCGTTTGATTTGCATAGTAGGGCTTTTATCTTTACTCTTCTGTGAATTGTTTGGCAAAGCTGGCAAGAATTCAATGCTAATAACCAATCACTCAGTTGTGTTCCTGTTTATAATGAAAATAATGGTGCCCTAACGTTGTTTTACAGCAGTTGATAAATGAACATCATCCTTTTAAACCATAGATATATAAAATAGCAAGGTGGATATACATGAAAAGTCCTTTCTTCTAAAAAACTGATGCACATTTATTCCCATAATACATCCCAACTTTGTGCTTGAAGAGCAACATTCACCATTTACAAAATGCCAAACATTAAAAACAAGGAAAAGCAGACTAAAAATTTGAAACAGGTTCTTATTTTCTAAAATCTTGAAAAAAATGTGTGCACTTTGGCAAATAAGATCAATTGACTTTGATAGCTCTCTTCAAGACCAGTTCTCCTCTGAGACAATGGTATATAAGGTGTACGGGAAAATTTGGCTGCTGCATAAGAGAAAGGACAAATACCACTCGATTGTACCATCTACAATGTGATATTTTTCTTCAAAAATAAAATCCTATTCAAGAACATAGACAACCTACATGTCTGTTAATTATCATCTAGTCATTGTTTCGGCCGAATTTTTGCATTTTTCTGTATCCCTTCGTAAAAAAAGAAATTGTAGCACTTTCGTTAAATAGAAATACAGAAGCAGGAAGCGGTTTTACGGGCATATTAGAACATTTTGAGCAGCATTGCATCAGATGAGTTTTTCGCGCAATATGTAATGAAAGAACCCGGCATCTGTTGGTGAGCAGAAACAGAAAAAGCAGGTTTCTCAGTTGTTTGGTCATTATTTTTCCTCCTGTTGCTTTCAGGTAAGGTCTAAATTACGTTTTCTTCCCTCTAGTAATTTTTTTGAGTAAATTTTCCGACAATCACGTTTCATTTACGACAAATGCACCTTTTACTTTTATTTTATGCTCGTGGTAGGAATGTTTTGGAATGTGCACTGCATTGGGAAAGTAGTGCTAAAAATAAATTTAATTTTACAAGCGCGGTTATAAGATCTAATAGATCTTCTTGTCTGATAACGAGTAGCGCTTCGGGAGCAGGAATATTCTTTTGCGGTAAGAAACAAAACTCGCCAAATCACAGGGTTCAGGGTCAGTGCGACCAAGAGCTGGCTATTAACTCGGCGGCTTGTAACAAGAGCCAAATTGTCGCGCTGGCCGGCTATTGCGATCAAAAGAAAGCTACGGCAATCAAGATCATCATTTGCCAAGCAACCTAACAAGATATTGGGTAGTTAACGAAACTACCACGGCAACGGCAATGTCACTGAACAAAAGAATTAATCAGCAGAACAATAGCAGTGCACGTACGTTATAATTCTTGGTACATTCCTTTGCTGTCCTCTGCAAAACAGCAATGTGAAATGACCAAATTCTGCGTTGTCTGGAGAAAGTAAACCAGGACGGCTAATTTTTGAAATTTTTATTTCAAATTTACAGCTGTGTTCCGGATTTAGTTTTGCGATAGTTTTGACAGTGATAAATGACTTTAGAGTATCGCGAGATTCGTAGGTAAAATATAAACCCATTTTTAATCGACGTTGTCCTTGGCGTCGCAGTCGTGGTTTCGTAAACTCCCTTTAACGCAGGCTAGAGGGATCCTATTTATTTTTTACTAGGCTTTAGGGTGTAAATATCCTTAGATTACAGAGCAGTACGATCAGCATTTCTCAAGGCTAACAGGTACGCGCAAATTGGTTCAAAATATAGGAAAGGTTCGAAAAACTGCTGCTACACTCCAAATAAGATGTGATGAGTCAGCGATCAAATGTGACAGCACTTAGTTTCCAGTCCAACAGATCTTTTCGGTTCTTTTTCTCATTTTCCATCAGTCGAAACCACAGCCAAGAAGCAGTCTCGGTGAAAAAAAAGGAATGAGTCGATAGACAGTATTTCATCTTCTTCTGAAGGCCCGGGATATACGCCAAGCGTTTGGTTCTTCGTATCTGTTGATGATACATTAAATTAATTGAATCACTTAGGTACCATTCGGTTGACATACAATTTATAGGGACATTGTGTTCGTCCGTATGTTCAGAGAGTGTAGCCTCAAAATTAGAGCCTGACTTTTACTGGTTGGTCAGTTTTGCACTAATATTATTGGCTGTTAAGAACGCTGTTAACTTCGTAAAAAGTGCACTGGTGTTCTTAATGTAGATAACTGGCGTTGAAGTAACGAGTTACGCTTCCACTAAACTCGTCAAAGTCTAAATTGTCGTAGTTTCTGTGCCCAAACCAGTCTAATGTGAAACCATTCATATCAAAAATGTGTTTCAACTACTCGTTCATATTCGTGTACATCAAATTTATTTTTCCCTGCAACGTTTGGCAGGATCAGCACAAAATATACTGTGAAAACCTTCCACAAATGCCAAATAATTTCTTGAGTACTATTACCATAACTTTCAGTCATAACAATATAAAAAATATAAGATTTTTCTCATCAAAGCCCACTGTGCATGCACAGCACACGAGACACCAAGTATATAGCCGTTAAAAGGTCTTGCCTATGTTTGCAAGTTGGCTCCTTGCGGGGAAGGAAGATGAGCCGGCTCTCAGGCTACCTTTCCTATTGACTTATCAACATTTACAATTCCAGTAACTACTTACAACAACCAGTCCCTACCTGTTGTACAACGGCTCTAATCTCTCCTGTCTCTTGCGCTTGCTAAGTTTGGTGGGATTGCCCATCTTGAAGAACGCAGGCGCAAACTCCACTAGCCATTTAGGGTCTACAGTAGTGACTTCCCTCATGTACTCTTTAGTTGTTAGAACAAGTTCATGGTACACCACCCACTCCGGCTGCCTGTTAAACAGTGCACTTGAGGGGTGAATGTACACCACCTGATTATCTGTCACTGTACGGTATCCTTCCTGTGGGTCCTTTCTTGCCGCGTTGCGAAAGAAACCGCTAGTTATGGCTTTTTGCGCCCGAGATGTTGTCTTGCCACAAGACACTACGTCAAGCTTGTGTCTGTTGATAGTATTATATCATTAAGACAGGTACTAGAAAGTCGCAAATAATTTCAAGAAAAGCTTGGTGAGTGTACAAGAGGTACAAATAATTTGTTGTCAGTTGGCGACCCGCAATTTAACTTAATGGAATATTTCTTTTCAAATTTTTGGAGAAATAAACATTCACTATAATATATCAAACCCTTTAGTTTAATACAACGGAAATACTTCCTGGCTCACTCACTCACATGACTGTAGATTTCGCTCATGGTGCACATAGTGTTAAGTTCGAATTCTTACCTGTCCATAATCCCTAGCATTTGTTTCCTTATGTCTTGAGCCCGTCTTAGTGACCTTGCCTGTACAAAGTTCTCGAAGCACCATGGGTTTGAGAACTTGTTATTCTTCCAAGAATTGTAGACAGCAAGTAAGGTGAGATGATCTCCTTCAGCCTGGTGGAATTTAGCTTTCTTCTGATCTGCAATTGCTTGTTTGTCCTGTAGAGGTCGACAAAGACCACAAGGGCACTTACTAAGACAATCAATGTTAATCTCTGTTATGTGGAGTTATGATTTAGGAAACAATATGAAACACATAAATTCGAATTTCAAGGTCGTTGTCATGGTAAAGCCCGTAACAGTATCACTTGACTAGCTTAGGGCTATAGACAACAACTTTGTGTCTTAGTTGTGTGATTAGAGGCACTCACCTTAGGTCTGTAGAAGACGTTTTGTACAGACAACATAGAAACAATGGTTAAGACCTCGTCACTACAGCCGAGATGAACAGACTGAATTAACATCTTGGATAACTGTGGTTCTAAAGGAAACTCCGCCATTCTTCTGCCAAGTTTTGTCAGTAGGCCCTCATCGTCCAAGGCGCTGAGAGAGTGCAGCTGCTCCATAGCAGAGATCATGGTCTAAAAACAAAACACAGATTAAGATGGCAACATAATAACTCCATGACAAAGTTTGGGTCGCAACTTTTTCGGTTTTGACGGGATAGCTGTTAGGGATGTTCACAGAATAAACCGAACCACCGACATCAGGCTACTTTTAAACGCTATAGCCAAGACAAAGAACGACATGAAACTGAAACAAAATGAGCCCATTCAGTAGTGAGGAACAAAAAACATTAACAAAAGCAATTACTTCCATAGGCGGCGGATCCATGAAATCAAAAGAGAGTAAATCATTGATTCCCATCGCTTTGAGTGACAGGATAGTGCTGGCCAAGTTCGTTCTTTGGATTTCTGGTACAGCGGTTGGCAGCATCTCATCCCTGTACGCACGCTCTGTGTACAGTCGATAGCATTTTCCAGGACCCGTTCTCCCTGCTCGGCCTGAGCGTTGCTTGGCTTGAGCCTGCAATATTGATATTATAATGAAATGAAGTATAAGAAGCGAGGTTATGCTTTAAGAACTTTACTTAAGGGATTTATCAGCATCTTAAGCCAACTCTTACGGTCTTACTGTTGCTATGGTAACCTATGGTGCTATGGAAATGATAAAAACGTATTCACCATCGATTGAGTAGTATTTTGATACCATGATTGTAACATCAAGTAGTTAACAGTGGTTATAATGGATCATCAAAATCCAAGTCTTGCTAAGTGCTGGAAACTGCTGCTATCCACCTAATTAAAGTTTACTGGTAGTTTCACTTTCATTAACGAAACTCATCGCCTGGACTAGACTATGAAAGGGGGAAACATTTGTTCCCAATTTTGTATATGGTCTGCTATGAAGAAACGAATCAATTTTGTAGAATTACTTTTGGTCAGTCAGTCTGTCAGCGAATAGGTCAGTTGCTCTATGGATGAGTAGATCAGACAGTCAGTTCGTCAGTAAGTTGGCCGGTCGGAAAGTCACTCAGTTAGACAGTCAGTCCGCTGACCAATCATTCAGCTGTTTGTTTTCTCAGTCAGTCAGTTGACACAGTTGACAGTCAGACGGTTGGTCAGTCAGTTGGTGATCAGTCGGTCAGTGGCTCGATTGGTTGGCTGGTTGGTTGGTACGTCAGTCAGTCAGTCTGTAGGTTAGTCAGTAAATATTTTAAATGTATATTTCATTTACAATGTCTGTACAATGTCTGTTAAAAGAGATTGAGCAAAATCACTTCAAGGAACGTTTTTAGTCTGATAATTGTCTGCAATTTCGTGTCCTCCGATTTTTCTCATTCGGTGCACGAATTGCTTCATGGAAACCTTTTGATTTCTTTCATGACTCGTACACATATTCGAAATAAACACTGGTGTGAAAGTGGGCCAGGATATAAGTACTGTTACAAAAAAAAACATGATAATCGCGGAGCTCCGGCGTCCCAAAAGGACTGCCAAGCGGAGTCCCATACCCATAAAGGAACGCAAAGGAAACCCATGAATTGATTTTCTCATGGTTATCGTGGCTAGCAGTTGTGCTCGTGGGCGCGTAAGAAAGACGACGGCGGCGACGGATTCGTGCAAGATCATGTCAGGTTAACCAGTTGTAAAAAAGGGCCGGGCTAATCGGAAGTGGCTTGACGCTAAACTAAGATTAAATATCAACCGACTAATAAATTTTTCTTGTATATGTTGTAGTTAAAAATTAAATTCAGGTAAAAATAATTTTAACCTAGTTGGATTCTCAATTTGCTTTGTCTTCTAACCCTAATTATTCATAGTCAATGAATAAGTGGGGTTAAGAGACAAAGGAATTTAATTTTTACCTGAATTTAATTTTTAACTACAACATATACAAATGTTTTTCACTGGCTTTGAACAACCCGACCCGGCAGCTCCGCTTTTAGGCTTGGCTAAATCTATATGTTACGTACTTTATTCTGTGAGTTAATACCAAAAATCCAACGCAGGAAGTAATCTATTTCTCCTGCACATACTAATGTGGAGGCAGTGTGGCCGAGTGGCGCCGGACTTCAAAACCGGAGGTCGCGGGTTCAAGTTCCTCCCTAACCACTAAGCTGGAGTTGTTTCTCGGTACACCCTAGTTCAACTCGTCGGTCTATGGTTGGCCATTCGTTTCAAAATTTCGACAGGGTATACGGGGGTTTTCCGCCGCGTATACTTGTTTACATACGTTACGTATGGGCTTTAAGCCCATAGATACGACCATTTGGATCGCGTATATACGCATTTTTAAATGGCCACATAATTGCGTAAACTCAAGCGCGGGGACATGCGAAATAAATGCCCAAATATTTGCGCGTCTCGCAAATTACGTTGTATATGCCTGCACGAAAGTGCCTCTTGACGGCAAGCAGTGGTCAAAGGTCTTGTCAAAGTCCTAATGGAGCGTACTGAGGTGCATGAAACTGCTCTTAATGCTACCATTTCCCATCTATGTAGTGAATACTGAAGTTGTCTCACCAGCGATTTAAGAGGCGATATTCTTCCAGCATTCGCCTGGGTACCTCCTAGGTACCTCTGTCCATATAAAGCTGAGTAGCAGTTAATAATATCACTAGTCAAGCTGGTAGACAACATACTATCCCTAAATGGAGAATTTATTTTTGTATTGAGACTATTTCCAGCAATAATAGGTTACTGACCGACCGACCGACTTGATTGACAACAACAACAAAAATAACAAAAACGTTATTAACCTGCGAGATGGGTGTGACAACCAAGGCGTCAATTCCAGACTTCGAATTATAGACTTTTTGTTTGACAAATCCCGGATCAACCACATAGTAAATACCGTCAATTGTCAAGGACGTCTCTGCAATATTTGTAGCAATTACTACCTGTGAAGGAAATCAAATCACCATTAATTCCAAACAGACATCCAATATTAAAAGGTCTTGAAGGAAAAGAAAGGAAAAATTAGAAACAAAAACAGGAATACATTAAGATGGGGTAAGTAGGCGGGTTTAAAAATAATTTTTTTCCAGCAACATGCATTTAATATAGCTATACGGGCAGTTTCACAAGACATCAGACGACTTAAGTGGAGCCATGGTTCGTTTAGTGTTCCCGTAGCCAGACGACATGAAAAAGAGTTCTCCAGTCTGACGTTCTTCGAGTTCTTCATTAGAGTGAGGAGTTTCCCGTTGATGTGCATTCATATTTCTTTTTATCATAGTTTATGGTTTCAAAAGAAATTCCTTCGATCAAGAGTGTCACCATGTACAATTTCCTTTGCCGCGGGGTAGATTTGGGAAAACGTGGGCGAAGTAAACTCGTTTGTGATTTGTTTGCGATTTGGAGCGAACACGAGATGTGACGTATCGTGAATAGCAAGGATTGTTATCAAGAGTTACGTATGCGCAAATTTGTTCTGTCAACCCACAAAAGTCTAAGAAAACTAATTATAACTTCGTCTTGGTGTTTTAGAAGCACTTTCTGCTTGCGCGAAGGTACTTACCAGAAGTAGCAAAATCACCCCCATAGTGTCCTTAAATTTTTATTAGTGAACACCTTTCCTTAAAATTTTCCATTTACATGTTTGCTCTAAATAGTGCAATCTGTTGTAGGAAAATCCAGCAACCGTGGTCAACTGTCCACGTCACTGCAAGATTGCAGCACACTAGGCAGTAGATGGAGGTGGGTGAATGAATTTGTGTACACAAAACTACAATAACTATAACTTTCGACCCGCGGTACCTTTCTGCTTCCAGGTGGGGCAGGGTCAAATATTCTGGTTTGCATCTCTGATGGCAAGGCGCTGTACACCGGCAGAATAATGAGCTCAGGTACATCGGGTCCCAGACTCTTCATCCGCTCGTATAAAATCTCGCAAGCCGTATCAATTTCCTCTTGACCTGAAAGCAAAAAGAAAATCACAAATTTCTTAGCATTAACCCATGAGGCCATCCTAAGAGAAAAGAAATTTCAAACTGTAAAAAATGTAAAGTAGATGAAAAATAAACCTGTTAAAAACACGAGAATATCCCCTGGCGGCTCCGTCAAGTGGATCTGCATGACAGTAATAAGAGAAGCGTCAAGGTAATCCGTCTCTGCTTCTTTCGTGTACAAAATCTCAACAGGAAATGCTCGTCCAGGGATCGTAAATATGGGAGCCTCAAAGAAGTAAGTCGAGAATTTCACCGCGTCCAGCGTGGCTGACGTAACAATCAACTTTAAATCAGGACGCTTTTTCACCGTTTTCTTCATCAGCCCGAAGAGAACGTCGGTATTAATACCGCGCTCGTGCGCCTCGTCCAGAATAACGATTGCGTATTGATTTAAATCAGGGTCAAGTAGACACTCCCTGAGCAGCATACCGTCTGTCATGTATTTGATCTTAGTTTCGGAGCTAGTACAGTCTTCAAATCGAATCGTGTATCCCACTTCTTGTCCGAGTCGACAGCCATACTCTTCCGACACTCTTTTAGCAACTGACATAGCGGCAACTCGCCGGGGCTGAGTACAAGCAAGTTTTCCGACCAAAAGAAGACCTTCTTCAGCTAGGTACTGTGTAATCTGTGTTGTTTTACCGCTGCCCGTTTCACCAATGACAATCAAAACTTGGTTTTCGTGGACAGCCTGTTTAAACACAGAGATTGTATTGATATAATTACCTATCTGAGGGTCATTGACTTGAAGATAATACTAAATAGAACTGTATCCCGAGCGGTATCCCGAGCGGGATAAACCTCGATAATAGTAATCCGTTTTGCTTGTTTTAATACGCTAAGACCCGCCCTCCCAACAGAAGAAATAGGTCAGCATTGCGTGCGAACGTTTTAGCGCAATTTTCTTTTTTGTTTTTTGTTTTTAGGTAGGATAAATTACTTTATTTTTTTTCTTGGCTTGTGAGCGGGCGGAATTCTCTAAATCCTGCAATCTGATTGGTTCCGGGAGCGGGCGGAAATTTTCGATCTTGCCCGCTCACGGAGCGATTCCGCCCGGCTAG
>Ga0126337_10000257_pt1 | contig 24000 bp, 8 predicted proteins | sample DipCmetagenome_FD_92527 | JGI IMG/M metagenome (GOLD analysis project Ga0126337, IMG submission 92527) | Coral microbial communities from La Bocana,Puerto Morelos, Mexico - Diploria C A metagenome | ecosystem: Host-associated > Invertebrates > Cnidaria > Coral | place: La Bocana,Puerto Morelos...
CGAGGTAGCCTAAGCATATCTTTGTTCCTTGTGTTATAGCTATGAATGTCCCCGTGAGCTAGTAACTCCATAGAGTGATCCATAAGTCCATTAATACACTTATAAACATATATACAGCGATGACAGGAAAAAACAATAATTTAATTCAGAGTACATTTTTTTTTTTTAAATTACAAGCAATATCATACATGTACAAGACTGATGATTGCTTACCTCAAAGCAAGTGGTAAAAGCATAGCAGCCTCCAAACCAAACCGAAGGTGAATCCCTCTTAGTGTTCTTGTTCTGGAAATCTCACTCCCAACACTGCTACAAGCTGAACTTCTCTCGGGCGCCGTACCATCTACTGTGGACCTTTTTGGTGTAACTGAAGACCCTGCACGTATTGGTGGCAGGACAGGAAAGCGAGCAGGCAAGTCTCTTCCTGTCAGGGCATCATGAGATGAACCAGGAGGGAATCCAGTGTGCTGGCTGGTAGAATTGTTCACAAAGTTTTCTTCCCACCAACATTTTGCATTGACACCGCTCAGATTAGAACCTTCTTTCTCAATCCCAGTTGTAACTGTTTCCTGTTTTGTCAAAGTAACTTATAGTGTTAAGCTTAACAATTCAGAACTACATTTCTCAGAAAAATAATCAAGTTGGAAAGAAAAGCTCCAGGAGGTGAATACTTAAGTCAATGATTTTTCCTTGATTTTACAGTCTTAGTTCAATTATATAAATTTCCAAGCAAATTATTATAACTAAAGATCACGAGAAGGCTGACTTAATCAAAGCAATTCCAACATTACCTGAAGAGAGGGATCAATTTCAAAGATTGAGTCAATTCTATCCATGTCTGTTACAAGCCAAGGGCCACCGGCTCTAAACCGCAAGAAGACGAAAAACAACATTCACAATACAGGTATATTTGAGAATTAATCAAAATAAAATTATCAATAATACTAACAGTAATTGTTTCATTATTGAAGGGAATCTCAGTGTGCAATAGATGGTGACTGCATTGAAAGTCCCATGGGCAGAAAGTACACCCCTATTAGGCTATATAACCCCTCTCTCGAATTGCCTTCTATAATGGAGACTCAAATTCATTTGATTTCCGCACAGGCATAAACCGATGGATCAGTACATTTAGTTAGCTCAGTTGGTAGAGTGTCGGACTACCGTGCGGGAGGTCTCGGGTTTGAGCCCCAGACCAGACCAACACTCAGGGTCTTAAAATAACTGAGGAGAATATGCTGCCTTTGCAATGACATCTGCAAATGTTTAGATATTCTAGTCTTCTCGGATAAGGACGATAAATCCTAGGCCCTGTCTCCTGCATCTTCACTGCAATGGCTAGCAAGCGACGTTAAAGAACCCACACACTCATCGTAAAGAGTAGGGTATGTAGTTTCCGGTGTTGTGGTCTGGTCTTTGTTCATAGATCATGTACTTGTAAAGCGCATTTGAATATATATATAGAAAATGCGCTATGTAAATTGAGTATCATTAGTATCATTAAACAAACTGAAACTGTCTCAATCTGCGGACTATACAAATCTATCTAGTCAATGATTTTTGAAAGGTGGCTCGTCTAATGCTAAACGTGAAAAAGAAAAGGGGGGATTTGGGTTGGGAAGTGGGCAACTAAGAAAACTAGCCCACTAAGAATAAAGTGGATGCACAACGGGGTTAAAATCCTAGGGGTTCACTTCTCGTATGATGAGAAAAGCAACAATGACCTTAATTTCCTTAATGACCTTAGTTTCAAAATAATATTAAGAAAGTTACAAACAAAACTAGATATGTAGAGGGCTAGAGCTCTGACTCTATTTAGAAGAGTTCTGATAATAAAATCTCTGAGTCTCCAACATATCATTCATTCCATCTCCAACATTGAACTTCCAGATAGTAGTGACAAAGGGAGAAATATTTAAATATGGGATTACACCAGACCATGAATGCAGTTTCTGTGGGGAGAAAAGACTAGATAACCCCTGGGTTATAGCACCTTATTAAGGGATTCCCTGCTGACACTTAATGTATATTCTTCCTTGTTCTACCCAACACCTGGCTGATAGCTCCCTGTATGTGATACTCAGTCCCGGCACCACTGAATGAATGCAAAATCCCTTACGTACCCCACCCCATGATTAGTAGACTCGTTGTACACTTACGGTGGTACTTTTCGTAAGAGATTCAGCACTGCAGGCCCATTCCAATGTTGGGCTGCCTGTAGTTCTTCTGAACAAATTCCAACTGCCTGTTGTGAGATATAATATGTAACATCACAATAAAAGAATGCAAATAAGGGAAGGAAACAAATTTTATGGCAGAGTGGAAACAGCCAACAGGAGTACAGAACAACATGTTCAATAAAAAAATACTAATAATCTTAGTTGTCACAAAGGACTTGGAAGACTAAAAATGCAAAGTATTGTGTTTAAGTTTATCATATGATAATTTACCTGAATGAAGCGAACAGATCCCAAGGGGCTTGTTACCACTGGTAACCGAGGATCATCAACCATTAACATGTGCTGTATGTGTGATGGATTACAGTTAAACTGCCCAGCAGCAGAAGGTGTCTGATCCAACGGCAGGTGCCAGGAAACATGGTCTCCACTATACAATGTGTTTCCTGTTGAAAAAAAAACCTTGTATTTAAATTAAATGCATCAACAACAAACTGTAGGCATTAAGAATTAATCTTAAATGTCTTAGTTTATGACAGCTGAAGCTTTATCATTGCTTGCCTGTCTGAAACACATAGCGGGCAAGGGATTGCAACAATTCTGCTGGCCAGCTTGGCGGTGATGTCTCTCCAGCTTGCTTCTTTAGGCGAAATGTGAGTTCAAATCCAAACCCACTGGGACTGTCTCCCCTGGTGACTCTGTAGAAAACAACAAGAAATTTGTGACCTAGTCAGAGATCATAGTAAAGAGAAGATATACAATACAGTATATGCATTTAGACTAGTCTGCAGTCACATGAGTGTGCATGAATTATTACATTGTATTATACATACTCATGTACACGTCCATCACCATGGAGATCTGATAAGCCTGAAGATATATAGTGCCAGTGAGATGGAATACCATCCATTGGACTTCCTGGATTGTTGAACATGCTGATGAAATCCAGTGGATCAGGACCACCAAGCCTGGAACAATAACATACTTAGTCTCTAAAACATGATCTGGAACATAAAAAAATTCTGTGAACTACTTATCCATCAGCTTGAGTTCTCAATAGCTCTGGAAGCCACCCAGCATTAAATCGTGTGCTTGTATTTATTACCATCACAAAATTTTGTTGAGTAGGAAGAGAGTAAAACAAAGGAATGTAAAGAATGAATACTTTACCATTTTCTCGTGTTGTCATTTCTTATGTGACTTTACAGAGAAAACTGCTACCTGCATAACACTGTATGTATGCTATTCTCGTACCTGGTCCTTTTTGCGCTTCGCAATTTTTTTTTTAGTTTACATGCCCTTGACTGGCGAGGCAACTCTTTTCCCCGACATTTTGAACGTAGACCGAAAATTCGCTCGAATTTCTAAATTTCTTTCTACAAAACCAAACAAGCACAAAACAAAGTCGAGAGATCTTTCAACAACTTCGCCGGTATGTTTTCAAATAGTTTTGTGCCAGTCTGAGAATTTTACTGACTTTCGAAAAGTTTTTTTCTCAAATCGCTTTTCGCAACATCATCGTACCGTTGAACCGGTACCCCTCCATCTCCCACACGTTTTTCGGACAGGACAAATCTTAAATATGTGAACGTTTGTCAATATATAATCACGATTGCCCTTTAATCTGCTTTAGTATAAACTGAGTCATATTAAATCCCAGTTTCTATATTTTTATTGACTTTCTGGACAGCCAAAAAAGAACAGGAGAAAAATAGGCATACTCGATCGGTAAAAGCAATCAGGCAATATATTAAGCGTACGTGATCAAATAACTAGCCATTCTTCACTACTGGCGACAAATACCATACATATCTCATTTTTGTTTGGTAAATACTCACCAATATTTGACTACTGCAGTAACCTGCAACGGATTTGGCTGATCAGGGTAGACTTGTTTCAAAGTGGAGTAGATTGCTTCCAAGCCACGCGGAGTTGGAACCATCGGCGTCGGCATAGAAATTCCACAATATGCTGACATTTTTCGATCAAATTAGTTTGATCTTTTTACGCCTGCTGCTTTAATGGCTAAACAAATATACCTTTTTGATATTCAAATTTCGATTGTCCAGATTGTCCGAACATCAGCCACATATGATCAATAGAAGAGTAAAATCAAACAAAACACAGCTGTAGGAATTTGACACGCGTTTGTGACGAAGAAAAGTCAGCTCTCACGTATACGTCCGACAACAGCGATGAGAGCTGCTTCGTTCATCAAACACACTGGACAGGAGGCACAGAAAACTCACACTTCGTCAACCTGAAGGCTCCATACTCCCAGCTTGAGTACATTAATAAGAAAGTGTTTGTAAAATTGAGTGCCCTATACTATTTCTGTTACGTTTGCCAAACATGAATTTCAGAGGTGTAATAAATTTTAAAGAAGACTGGACCGAGATAAAGTTATGGAGCACAGACTTCTGGGAAATTACCTCCTCAATTTTCAAGATGGCGGCTGAACTGCCAGCTAAGCTCGACAACGAGTCGAGGCGTTTAGTCAACCAAATTGTAGAGCATGTGAAGTCCCAAGGTATATTTGACCAGTTCAGACGAGACTGTATTGATGAACTGGAACAGAAGGTTGGTTAGTCGGTTACAGTAAATTCTTCAACTCTGTTGAAATCGTAGACGATAATTCGACAATTATTAAATATAATTGATTCCAAGATTTCGCCGATTTACAGTCGCATCGTCTTTTTATCCACACAGCATGCTACCTAGAGACAACTTTAAAAGTTGATTGAAATCTATTCGACTACTCGAGGAACGTTACTAGTCCCAGTTTATGAGCGAATAGCAGATATTAGCCCTGAGTTTCTATTCTATATTGTAAAATGTGTATATTTGATTGCAATCAGGAATCTTATCGGCAATTAAAACAGAGGGTTGAGAGCCACGTGGCAACATTCTTGTCAAAACAAACATGGACAGATGCTCTGCCAAAAAATCAAGTCAGAGACAGCTTGCGAAAACACATCAATCAGTAAGTGATAACACAGGTAACCCAAGTGTAATATATGAGTTTGTATGGGTAACTGTGGCTGAAATATAAGAGTTTGTATGGAAATAAGTAAATTGCATTTAAGACTGGGAATGTGGTCAATTTTCACCTTATGGATGGAGGGCACAAAAGTTTTTATCTTACAAACTATGCCTCATATCACTTGTGCCCTCTCCTCAAACTGGCCAAAGGTTCCTACCTTGTCTTTTATCATAACACTGTAGGAGCAATAAACAAAATAAAGTCTTGTTCAAACTCTCCATGATGAGAAAAAATGACTCCATTGAATATTCAAGTTTTTATTCAATAAATTAGTACTCAAGTATTGAACAACTTCAATGCCATCTTCTAATTTCCATACAAACTCTTATCTTTCAACCAAACAAACTCTTTTATTGCACTTGGTGGCCTGTAATGATACTCCTAAATAGAGTCATCTTCCAATGAAAGTTACAAGACGCGATTTATCGTCTCAGTTATACATACAACTTAGGCAGTTGTGAAATAAATGTCTGAAAAAAATCAGGCAATTCAAATAGATGAACTTTCACTTGTACTCTTTACTATCCACAGGTATATTACAAACTCACTAAGTGACCAGCTCTCAGTTGGCTTGATAGCTCAGCACAATTGCTCAAGTTGGGTACATAACTGCGATAATCAATCATGTCTTTATATCTTCCTCTGAATTCCAAATGTCTGATCTTTCATATATTCACTTGTAACTAGACACCTACAGACATTTACTCGGCCTACTCTTAATGATATGGCGTAGTAATTTGTGTAAAAAGTACTACTGAAACAGGTAGAGTTACAAACGGACAGAAAACCCAACCGCGACTAGGGTTAAAGCTGTCGTCACGCAATTTCGTAATTGCTGGTCATGAATAATTCTACTTGTGTTTATTTTTGTCTGCTGGCAGTGTAGCTTTCACTATATTGAAGCCTTCATAGTCAGTCTCGAGCACATTTAAAAGTGTGGGTAATTCTGTCTGCATTAAAAATGATTGTCTGCTTAACTGAGACAAACTTGAATACAACTGATTTCCAATATTCATTATTGACACCAGATGATTAGCAGAATTGATTCCTTGTTTGTTATTGTAAATCAAAGGGCATAAACACATTGTTGTCCTGAACTTTGTCCAAATACCAACTCATTAGCTTAGCTATATGGCGTCGTTATTGTTTTGCTAGGGTCAATGCACACTGGAGAAGGACCAGGGTTTTTCCCTATATCTGAACTCAGTTGAAATTTACAATAGTTTGATATGTGTGTCTGAAGCTTAGTAAACATTGACACTTAAATAAAGTAATTATTATTATTATTATTATTATTATTATTATTATTATCATTATCATCATCATCTTGGGAAGTCGTGTGTTTGGGGAAAGGGAGGTTGGAGAGAAGAGAAGGTAAAATTCGATTTCATTGAAAGGTAACCATAGAAAGTGTAAATGGTGTAATGTTCAAGAGAGTGTTTAAAATACCAGATGTTTTAATGTCATAACTGTGGTGTAATTCTCTTCAGATCAGAAGTGCTAGAGCGAGGCATCAAACAACTTATTGCACAAGCTCTGGACAGCAAGGCAAAGGCGTTTCAAACCCGCATAGAAGGAGTTGTACAGAACTATATATACACAAAACAACATCCACAAGCCCAAGATAAACACAATCGCAAACATAAGACATTGGATGAGAAAGAGGACACTAAATCCTTTTGTTCTGATACGAAACACGATGTTATATCTGACATAAGCAAGCTTATTCCGATACCTGGCCCACCAACTACTGTTGCTAAGACAACAGAAGCTGCTGACAAGAAGTTGGGGGCCCAAGACAGTACAAAGAGTGGTACTTTATCAAAAGGCTTTCAGACAGTGAAGAAGTCCAACTCAGTGCAAGGGAAGTCTACTTCACTTGTAGGACGAGGTGAGGAGGCTAGAATTGGAAGCCCTGTCATTGAAAAGATTCAAGCAGATGACAGCAACAGAGCTAAAGATGGAAAGAGTAAGACCTCCAGAATAAAAGTGGAAAGTTTGAGTCGAGATGATGGTCGCAATTCTCCAAAAGTTGAGGATAGCAGCCTCAAAATGAGCAAGGCAACCAGAGTTAAAGTGGAAAGTAACAGCCTTGGTGCGAATTGTGTGTCATCCCGGGTGGAAAATAGAAGTAATGTGAGAAATCAAGGTGACATTAGTAGCTCATATACAGAAAGGAATGAAAACTCGAATCCAGTTCATCTCTTACCGTTAGCTGGTGAAATGGTTCTGGAAGTGAAAACTGAGAAAGGGAATGGAAGTGAGAGTGCCATTACTTGGGAATCAAAAGTCAAAGTAAAAGAGGAAAAGAGCGAAACATCTGAAACAAGAGAACAAAATGTTAGTAAGAATCTATCATATCAACAGAAAGAAGAAGTAAAATCTGGATCAGAAATGAACGTTTTGGATGACTGTATTAAACAAGAACAAGAGACCATTCTGTTGGATGAAGTCCCAAAACACGACAGAGGAGCCCCAAGTAGTGATAGCTTCCAGACAGCAAAAATGGTTGAAGAAATACCTGAAGGACAGAGTGGAAATAATGGGACAGTCCCATCACAAAATGAAAACAATGTGCAAGAGAGTGTTGAGAGATTGGAGCCAGTAATAGAGCCTGCAGAAAATGTGGAAAACACATTGGGTACCATGGGTGAAGAAAAAAGAACAGCTGAAGATTTTGAGGTTACACAAAGCAGCACTTCAGGACACAGTGAAATGGAGGTGGCTGATCTTCCAGCTGCTCAAGGTGGTACTGAAAAAGCTATTGAAGAATTGTCATCACACGCAAAGTTAGAAGCTGTGGAGTTGATCACCCCAACTGACGGATTATGGAGACACATTTTACCAGATGAAAGCCAAGAACTCCTGTCCCAACAGAAAGAAAACTCTGTGAAAAGTGAGTGTGGTCTTGAAAAACCAAGCTCGATGGCTTCCTTGAGCTCTGTGGTACAAGAAGACTTGGGTCAGGTGTCTTCAACTGGTGAATATTCTGATGTTGAATCAGATATTTCCGAAGTGTCGTCAGTTCACACTAGCGACTTGTCATCATTTGATGAGGAGATAAGTTCAGGTAGCGAATCTTATGGTGAACAGGACGGGACGCAAGAAGATGAAGAGGAAGAAAAGCGTGCGCAACACACAGACGTAGATAAAGAACAAATACACGTGCCTGAAAGCGAGCTGGATTCTGATGCAATGCCAAGGCGTCGTTCTACAAGAATAAGCTCACGCAGAAGCACAAAAGAAGGTGAAAGCGAAATCTCGGAGAACGAAGCAAGTAGAAAAGAAAGTAGAGATTTCTCCCGTAAAAAAAGGCACGGAGAGAAAAGAAATAAGAAACCACGTTCTGAGATTGTCAAAGGCCAACAGAGTGAATCGAGCCTTGAGAAGCCTCGCAGAAGAGGTCGACCTCGTAAGGATGACAAGCGAACATCTAGCAATTCTGATGGCCAGATCAGGCGTTCTAGAACACATCATCGAGAAGATGGTAGTACTGCAGCTGAGAGAAGTGGCAGTGATTCCAGAGAATCTAGGAGTAAACGATCACAAAGACAGATTAAACGTACTCGTTGCTATTCGCCTAGTAGCGAAGGCACTAGAGAGGTGTTCCTGCCTCGTAAACGAAGTCGTGATGATCCCATTTAGTCTCGCTTTGAACTTTTTCTCTAGCCACGTCTGGAGAGTCGTTGGAATTTCTCTTTCTTCAATCCCCTCAAGGTGTCACTGAGTATTACTACATTCAACAGTTACATGTACTTGAAAACCGCTACAATACAGATGAATATGAGGTCCAGAGCTCATAAAATTACCTTAATGGCAGGCAGTATGAATGTTGAGCAAACCAGACTCAAAAGCGTGTTTATAAACTTTCTGTAAACCTGGTGGATTTACAAAAAATAAAGGTCTCCTGTCTTTGCATCCGACTGAAGGAGTTGTGGGAAGGGGGGATGGCTGAGTGGAAATGCTCTGCCTGGATCTTCTAATCCCATACTTATGTCCAGCCTAACCCCCGCCCAGAAGGGCGATAAATTTTCAAGTTGATTTTGCCGCGTTTAAAACTTCCATTTTTCAGTGTAAAAACTAAACAATAACTGCGAGAATACCGAGTTTTACTGAAACCCAGATTTAACACCAGATACCCCGAGAGCTTTAAATGTAATTAGAGTTCTGTAATCAAGACCTGGCCTGGGTTTTTCGAAAGGTGGATAACGCGCTATCCACCGGATAAATCACTATCCAGCAGACAGCGCATTTTGTTTTGTGGATAAAGAGTTAGCCGGTGGATAGTGTTATCCAGCCATCGAATAACTGAAGGCTGATGCTGTTACGTGACGGTGTATAAATGAAGTTAAGTGAATAGAATAAAATAAATAAATAAACCTTTGCTCTCAGATAAACCAGAATTTCTCCACAGCACGTACACTGGGCTTGAGTGCATTTGGTGGTTATAATTTTTGAATGCAAAGCTCCTTAAGTGTATGAGAGACTCAGGGGTAGGGGTGTGCAGCCCGTTTCCCAAAACCCTCACCCTATTTATGACCAAAATCTTCGATTTTCCCTACCCTACTTATGACCTGATCAAAAAATTGACTCATTGGGGGATCATTAGGGGAAGGGCTTTTTTTACTGGCTTTAGCTTGCCTGCGTTAAACGGGGTAGAGGAAGGCAAAGCGCGGATGGGAGAAGGAGGGCATGATGAAGAAGTAACTTCTTCTAAAAAAGAAATTGAATTGAAGACGAGTGCAAAAATCTATATCCTATTTATGATCAAAATGGCGGCAAAATGGCTAAAATCGATCCCCAATTTGTGACCAAAACAACTGAAAACCATACCCTTTGGGACCGCACATACCTATATAGCCTAGATAAGGGAATACCCCCCGGGGACTCGGCACACCAGACAGACAGCAGTGAAATTTGTTTAATGACTCACTGTACAAATTTACAGGAATGAATTAGTATTATAATTTACTAAATGATGATGTACAATAATTATTAAACTCAATGTGCACATAATTGTATGTATGATAAAAATACCATTTATCTTAATATGTGATACATTCTAAAAGAACAGTACATGAATTTAGGTATAAAGTGTAACATAAGAGAATTCAAATGATCAAATACCATGATTTAATTTGATACAGATTCTGCCACTAGAGTAATTTCAGTTTATTTCAATCTTAAGAATGACTGTTTTGTTTCATTTTCACTAACAACAAATTAAATTTACTATAGAAAGGAATGAGAAAATAATACATGTAATATGAAGCCCAATGCTAACACACCATAGAAAATGTAAGTAAGTTTTCAAAAGTTGAAAAAAATAATGAACTGAAAGATTTGCAATCAGTAATAGAAATTGGAATCTGTGGTGTACAGGGGCTAATTACAAGTAATTTCAAAACTGGGCGAACAGAGGCTTATTTGAATTTAAGACCACAATTTCTACCTAATTGTAAGACATGAGATCCAATTACTACTAAATCATACCAATAACAAAATTTCCAGATTACAAAAAGGTCTGTTTAGAAGTTCTTTTGAGCAAAAACTCAGTGGTGTTTTTCTAAACCCTTAGGGAACATTAGAAAGTAATACATTACAATTCACATAGCAGACATGTGAAAGGCATAAATGTTCATTTACAGTTATCCATTACAAAATGTTGAATATGGATACCTGTAATCGGACACTGCTACCAGTCAAGCATCCAAGTACAATCCAAGATGGTGGCATCAAAAATCTGGTCTATCAAGTATTATGTCCAAAACAATGCCTGCGCTGCAGGCTAGACACACACTTGACCATGCACCAATTGCGTGACAAACGGTTACGCAGAGAACAAGTCATGATTTAGTATTTTGTTATAGATATGATAGTGTACTTAATGTATTTTGTTTGGTAAAAAAATTGAGAATGACAGCCATTTTGTATACAAGTGAAAAGAAAATACAGAAATTAAGGTTCTTGTTCTACCACTCTAAAGAAACAAATGAATAATGTACAAAGTGTTTGAAGGTAAATCCCCTGACCTCAACAAACTAAAGTCAAAACAGAAACGAGATCTTTAGACAGGATTGTGCTCAATTCAGCACTTGCCATTTGCAGTTAATGGGGTTTTGTTTCAGGCTGAGAACATAAGGATGTCCCATCACACAGGGTCAACACAAGTTCCCTTCTCTCAGTATTGGCCAGGAATTAATGTAGAAAGTCTTTCCAAACCAGCTATACTTGAAATCAGGGTGCCATATGCAGTATGTACTCTACAACATCTCATTCTGAGACAAATTTGAAAATGGTACTACTGGACTCATTTTCACTCCTTGAAACCTGCAGTACACAAACCCATGGCCTGAAAGGCTTATGTGTTTCTTTAAAATAACTTAAAATAATGTTTCACCTCTATTACTTATTAACTACTTATAAATATGGTAATCATTAATTGATAGCTTCTGAAGCTGACAGCCCTAAGTACCAAGGGGAGCATTTACTTTTACTCTTGATGCTCCTTAGCATCAAGAGCATCAATAATTATTTTAATGATAATTAATAATTATAATAACAACAACAAGGGACTGAAAAGAGGGGAGGCTGCCATCCAGGCCACGACATACCGCAGCCTGTAATCAACAAGTCTACCCAGATCCACAGCAGGTAAAGATATAATATATGACATCTGTCTTCATATGCTTGAACTGCAGTGGAGGTTGCAAATCCAGGATTTGTCTCTCTACTAGTAGCCACACAAGACAATACCCATCAACAACCTCTCGCAGTGGTAGTCTATTGTCGATTGACTGACGGATGCCAACAACAGCAAAGAAGCATTGAGGATCGAGAAACTCTACACTGCCTTGAAAGCTACATGTAAACTAGTGACATTATGTAACATGTAGCCACAACAATTAACATTTCCAATGTTCTTTGCGACCTCATCATTTTGTTGTGGTTCTAGCTGGAACAAATTTACTTTACACTTGAGTTTTGAAACTTGTTTTGGCATGATTCTACATGGACTAAATATATATTGTAGTTAAAAATTAAATTCAGGTGAAAATTAAATTCCTTTTTCTCTTAACCCTTATTAGGGTTAGAAGGCAAAGGAAATTGAAAATCAAACTAGGTTAAAATTATTTTTACCTGAATTTCATTTTTAACTACAACATATACATGTACCAGAATAAGTCATGGGGCTTATACATGTTAATAAAGAACTATAACTGCTGGTTAAGAACCAACAAGACAGTACAGCACTGTAAAGGTACAGAATAATACAGGAACTGTATCATCTTTGGCAGGCAGCAAATAAACAATCTAGAAATAATTAAGATATCTACTGGTGTGGGATCAATTATCACTGAAGTGAGCAGAATGAGCTTTTAGTTTGAGTAGGTGCAGCTCTTGATGGCATCTCATGATTGTTATATTGAATGATGTCAGCTTTGATGACTCTCTTCATATTAAAAAGAAGGTCAAGGAAAAACATGAAAAATCTTTTAACTACCAAATCCCAAATCCAAACTAAAAAAATCTCATTTCTGATTGCTATTCAATAAGTCTGTAGTGAGAATTTTAGTTATACTTTAACACTGACGGCATTCATTACCCCTGTATTGTACATAACATATCAAACAGTTGAAAGTGATTCCAGTTATATCTTTCTCTGAGCATTTTTTAAGTAATCTTTGCTAGTGACCTATGGGTATTTCCTTGTTCATAATACATTAAGGCATCATCTGAGCTCTGATAGCACAACATACCACATACCGGTACAAGCACCATTACATCACAATTAAAATACAGTTATATTGCATTTTGTATAAGTTGCTGAACATTGTCAGAAAAGCCTCCGTTAAGGATACAGTTTGTTGCTCCATTTCATTCTTTGTTAATCGTATTCCCAATATTTCTGCTGCAATTTTTTGGAAGCAAAGGCTGATCTAAATATGACAGATAAATTCACATTGATTTACTTATTTATTTATTACAATCTATGGCTAAAAGGCTGAAGGATAATCTGTAAAGGAGTTCCAAACCTCATATAAAAACAGATCACCTAAGAAACAATCTAAATACACAAAAAATAATAAATTTGAATACATTAAGATATGAATAAAAATATTTAAAATCAGTAAGAAATTTCTTAACTTAGACTTAGAAAATATGGTATACAATCCATGTCATACTTTATATACTAAATTAACTTAATTTGCTGTTGTTAAAAGCTACTGGAAACTTTACTTTCTGATTATTGCTGACACTTGAGATACTGTACGTGTAATGCTATGTGGTACAAGTTCAAAGTAAGCAAAAAACAATTATAATTATTTAGGTTTATAGTGACTGATATTTTAGTCAAAAACATGTTATGTACAACTTGTAATAAATTATAATAATCTATGTCAACTTACCTGGTCTGCTGTCTTTGCAGACACATAATAACTGAAAGGTAAATAAGATGATAACCTAAGTAAATAATAAGTCAATACTGCATCTGTAAACGTTGACCTTACTATTTTTTTTCTGATTCTCTGAAAACGTACAGTGAATTTTCAAAATCAACACCTGTGATGCCATCTAGCTACAGATAATACAATAATCAAGTCAAGGACACTCAAGGTCACAGCTAATCCTCTCACATATGCCAGTGGCGCAAGATTTCTAAGGGTGATCATGTCAAGTTCACACCCTTTGTGTTGTTTGCCATCAGTGAAGAAGCAAAATCGTGACTTCCATTGTTTTCTTTGTTAAACAATTTTTAGATTCAGCTTTTGTGATACTCACAATAATCAAGGTCTCAGTAAGGATTATGGGCATCAGCTTTCAGCTACAGCTGATAACCCCTACCTCAACCTTTATTATTCTGGATATCACAAAAAAAGGTTTTACCTGGACATTCCATGCTCTTGGGCAAATTTCCCATGCTTGTCAGACCTTACCACTCTCTGATGTTCCAAATCAACTAAAAGAATTCCAAAAAGGGACAAATTAAATGGTTCAATCTGTTAAGATACTACAATTATTTTATTATTAATATTAGTAGTAGTTGCTACAGTTTAATTCCAAGATATAATGCTCACAATCTTAATAACATGACTTTCCGGCTCATTTTACAAACAGTTGCAGATACCGAATACATGGTTGGCGCAACTTATGATCAAGTCAGCAATACAGCCAATAATAATTGTCATCCCTGACTAACCTCCTTTTGGCCTAGACAAAAGATATGTAGGCAATTTTAATTCTTTAAGAACAAATTTCACACAGTCTTGACCCTAAATTTTGATGGTCTATGGGTGACCATACTTACAGATTCCACAGCAAATTATCGACTATATCCAGTGTCTAAACTTACTTTTATTTGCTACAAGTGCTATATGAGGTAATCTAGAGCCATCTTTTTCACAAAGCTTTTTCACTGTGTCATACCAGTCTTCAAGGTTATCAAAACTGCTCTGATTAGTGACATCATAAACAAGTAAGACAGCCTGCAACAGAATACCATATTCAACAACTGTACTATAGCCTGATGATCAACAGCTAACCTCCTAGGCAAAACACAGCAATATGTTGGTGAATACAATGCAGGCATTGCATGGAAATTTTGCGGTAAATTTATTCCTTGTCAAGGGTGAAAGCACAAGGCAAGGGTAAAGTCTTTGTCAGGCCAAAGAGCCCTATACTGTCAGAGCTTTTTCCAGTTTCTGTCTCATTTAGTGACTAGGAGTACCTCTACTTCCTCCTGGATAGGATGCAAGTCTGTTACAAGAGTAACTGAAGTATTAATATTACCAGTAGCCATCACCAATCAGGCCATGGTTGTTTGAAAGGTGGATAACACTATTCACCGTATATATCACTTTCCAGCGGTTAGCGTGGTAAGTTTTGTTAACACTTATCTACTGTATACATATATTTACCTGGCCCCTGTTGTTTGCAGGCTGCAGCTCTATCCACCAGAAAAATCATTATCCAGTGGATAAGTGTTAAAACAAACCACGCTATCCACTGAATAGTGATTACCCAGTCGACGGTGTTATCCACCTTTCAAACAACCCAGGCCTGGTCGATAGTGTTATCCAACCTTCTGACAACCAGGGCCTGGGCTGGTTGTTCAAAGGTGTATCTACTGCCATTGGTATAATGAACCCAAAGGATAAATTTTACTATCCACCTGGCGGTAATTTATTCAATAAATAGCATTTATCTATCCATTAAGCAGCTTGGACCAGGCTCTTTCCCTGGATTCCTAGTAACTAAATGCCTCCTCCTGAGAGCAATATCAAAATCATATAATGCCATCAATAAAATCTAACTGTTAGACGGTGTTTCAAATTCATTGTAGCTGATTATGAATTTACTCGCTCAGTAATTAAATCACCGTCAAGCAAAGCAATTTCGAGGCCAATAAAATATTGTTGTCAATCTATTAAGCCTAACTTATCGTCGATGTATCTGAAAGCACTGACACTTACATGAGCGCCAAAAACATATTTCTCTAACATTTTTCCACCGAGAGTCTGTCCTCCGATGTCCCATACTTGTAACGTCACATGAACATTACCTAAAACAAATATAAACGACTCATATGTGATACATACATGCTAAGATACATGCCAGCTGTTAAATTTCATTTTCAGGGCATCAGATCAACAAGAGTTTCAATTTGTAGTACGGTACAAACCTGGTAAAACTATTCTCGCTAAAAAGAAGTCCAGCCCCAACGTTTGCTTGTAGGCTTTGTCGAAGTTCTCCTGAGAATACCTTACACATATCGATGTCTGAAAAATGAATATGTACTTCGATTAGAGCAGACAAAATGTTTCGACACATAACTGTACGACAACCGATCGAAGAGGCCTCATGCTCAGTAGCTTATCAAGGTAACTTACTTTTCCCGATGCACCATCACCTAAAACAACAAACTTAAGCTGATGGTCTGTCGGCGTTTCCTCGTCTGAGTCAGACATTTCGTTGGTCTCTAAACAGCAATGAGTGGTTTGAACTTCATCCGAAAGTCTGAGCCATGTTGTTGATTTCTCAAAGACGTTTGTTTGTCGTGACGTCAAACGCTCTGTTACCAGTGCAAAACCGCGGGCTCAAAACAAGATGGCCGTCATGGCGTCCAGGAGTGGCTAGTAAAGAGCCAGTAAAGGTACTTCAATTCCGGGGAATTTCAATGAGCTTTTTCATTTACTCCTTATCATTGTTTTACAATTTATGTAAGCTACAAAAAACAAGAGTGTGTGAATGAGAAAGTGATTAGGGGTATGTAGAAAGCTTATTAAGCCAAATACCCGGGCAAATATTACTTAAGAAATTAAAAAAAAAACATGTACCTTGTTTCTATCGAGTTATTGAAACACTCGGGCTCCTTCTTGATGTAGAAGACACAGGATATGTCACAATAGAACACCACCTCACAAACCTATTGTTTTTATTGTTGTTTTTTTATTTCTTTTGTCCTTTTGTTCTCTATTGTTTTTATACATCACCGGTGTCTTCTACACTGAGTAGGAGCCAGTCGTGAAAGTGTGGGAGAACTCAAAAAAGCTGTGGAAACACTCGCCTGCTTGTGTTCTCACAACATTTCTTGTTCTCCCAAATTTTCATTCATGTTTCTAGAACTCGATAGAAACACAGATAACATGTTTTCTATGTCTTTTAGAAAGTACTGTGATGCAAAAAAGAAAATCAACTTGTTTACTTTGATCATCTAAATGAAAATTATCTTTGCTTGTGCCATCATTATTATCATTATCATTATTATTATTATTATTATTATTATTATTATTATTATTATTATTATTAGATAAGCTACTAACCTCTCGTTGACCTCAAACATGAGGTTACAGTAAAAATATATTTTCAATATAAGTTTAATTAAGCTTAGTTTAGTATTTATTGTAATAAAAATGCATTGTTGTTTCTGCAATTTATTTTTTCAGGTAAAAGCATATTCTGAATTCTCTCTGAAAGATAACCTGTGATAGTTATGGCACTTGTATCACCCAAAACCAAGAAAGTCTTTGCACTTTACCATACCTGTCGTCAGTTCACAGTGGTACCTCACAGAACAGCAATGAGTGAATCTGCCAACTTGCAAGCCAAGTGCAGAAAGATCGGTGCTGTTGTCACAAGAGCAGGAACAGAAAGTTCAAATAGAAGCCTGATTGTGGCTCTGCTTGGCTGGAACAGTGCACAAGATAAACATCTGGCGAAATACAGTGAAATCTTTGAACAGAAGGGTTTTGATACTGTGAGATTATCTGCTAACCCGTTTAACACTTTTATGCGTTTGCACAGAGTCAAGGAAATTAGCATGAATTTGTTGGATATACTTGTAGAAATGAAATCACAGCAAAACCGACCATTCATGCTTTATTCCTTCAGCATGGGTGGCTTTAATGTATATTACTTCCTAAATTTAGCAATATCCACCCCAGGGCAGCGGTATTTCAATTCCATTCAAGTCATGGGTTGTATATTTGACAGCTGTCCTCATTTTCCTGGCATGCACAGTCTGAAAGGAATTCAGTCAACAATATTGGAAACATTCCCAAATCCTCTAATTAAGATTCCTGTGTGGGTTGGGCTAGCTGTGGCTTGTCCTTCAATATTTTTGTTGAGTCCCCATATAAAACAACTTATACCACAAACCATATCCTCACCCTTGGGATGTCCAGAATTATTCTTGTTTTGTAAAACAGATCCCTTAGTCCCAGACAAGGATGTTTGGGTGTTTATTGAAGCACACAAGAATAAGAACATCAAAGTGTTTTCAAAGTGCTGGGAGGTATCAGGTCATGTACAACACTATAAAAATTACCCTGATGAATACCTTAAGCATGTCAATGATTTTATTGACTATTGCTTAAAACAGCATCTGACTTCAAGAGCATCTAAGTTATAGTAACTATCATTACAATTAAGCTTTCATCAGGTTCTCTGCTAATATCGTATAAGGTAAACAATCTATTTTTGCAGAAGACATTGTGTTCTTGACTTGTTTTCACCATATTTTGTTGTGAATACTTTGCCTTGTTTTTACATTTCTGTGAAACAGGTTCTGGTACACTCAGTGTAAACATTCTTTTTGGGAATTTTATAGCCTCCACATGAACATTGAATTTCCCTTCTCTAGCAACCTCATCCCACCCTCAACAAAGATGCTTGAAAAAGCCAGTGTCCCCCACAACAGGGAGATTAATAGCAGATTTAGCCGATTATTTTTGTGAAAGTCAACTACCATCCATAATTCCATAAAACCTTGCTCATTTAGAACTGTACAGTAATAGTAATTTATCAATATAATCAATTAAGAACAATTAAGAAGAGTTAAGTTACATGTAAGCTCATAAAGCATGAAAATATGTGTAAATATTTAAGTAAAGGGTTCCACTAGTTTTAGATTATTGGCCAACATTTTATCTATTTCTTTGCATAGAAATGATATTTTTGTAAGATTTTAATAAGAAGTGAAGTATAATATTGTGAAGGTTGTTTTTGCTACAGATTTTTCTCAAAAACATAAGATGTAGTAGGAATTATAGTATTCCAACAATCCAGGCTCCAGACTTGGTCCAATGGATAAATCTGTCACTGTAAAATTAAATTTGTTTTATAATTGTATAGCTGATGTCACTCACTCAATCAGTGGCTATTTCGTAAACTTGTGGTAAATGATTTATGCATGTTGTGTGGGAAACTCTGGTTAAATTAGTTTTGTTTTATCTTTGGTTTCAAGAAAGTACTCGTAGATTAACAAAAATGTTAAGTTTCAATTTTTACAAAATTCAGGAACCGTATCATACGAGTGATTAACAAAATAGGACTGCCACATAAGGGGAGTTCGATTTGTTTCAGACAGAATTTGGACAACCCTAAGTCATGTTACCAATACCAACACTTAACGGTAGCAAAAAAGAAATTCGAAGAAAACGCGCAGACAGGGCGAAGCCTGGCAAAAAATCCCGATCTCTGAAAAGTTTTAATATAAAGAAGAACTAATCAGACACAATGACCTAAATTAAGGACGTTCGCGCTAATTTTTTCTGCGCATCCTTACTGCGCACGAATTTCGCGCGTCACGTCATTCATCGAGCGCGCGCTCTAAGTAGTAAGGTAAAGGTAGGTAAAGTCTGCATACGAGCCTAAGTGGCCCATCAGGCCGGAGCTTTTCTAGGAATATTGCTACTCCTCCCTGGATAGGATGCAAGTCCATCGCAAGGGCTACCCCAGCATTAAATTTTCCGGTACCCATTTATGCACCTGGGTGGAGAGAAGCACTGCGAGAGTCAAGTGTCTTGCCCAAGAACACAACACAATGTCCCCGGCCAGGGCTCGAACCCGGACCCGAATTTTGACACTGAAGAAATTGAACACCGTGTTACTCGGGACACCTCACCTGCTTTCACTCTTATTTGGTGATAAATTGGACGTGCTCAGAACCAATCGGATTCAGAACGTTGTCAGTTTTATGATTACGGTTATCAAAATATATCGCATAATTTGTTTACGTACTGATATCCTAGTGGGCATATCTATGAGCAGCTGCGGACGGTGGCTCAGTTGAGGTATTGAATTGTCAACGCTTAACACCATAACTAGGACTGTAACGTGAGCGATATGCTTCGAATGATTATGCTTTAGATTCAGTAATTTTTGGTAACAAAGTTGAAATCATCAGTTGAACACTGGAAGTAAAAAATGTTTTTCATACAATAGAACTTCCTGTGATAGGCAAAGCTGTATTATTCCAAACTTCCTCCGCACTTAAAGTATTGTCAAAAACGCCTAAATAAAAGTTAATATTGAAATTGCGTATCTGCTCTGTGTTTGAATTCTGGATAACAGCTTGCTTTGATGTGTTCTATTAGCAGAAAGAAGCTGGCTGGCGTGGGTTCCAATAATTATTCATCTCCAAGGTAATTTCAATTCTAAACATAAGTTGTAGGTTTTTAATTGAGATATATGTATTTAAAAGTTATAAAAAACAAAAAAAGAGATTTTTGTCCGGTTTTTCCTTCTTGTACGTTAAGCGTAAGACCGGTTTAGGGATTGCGTGAGACGAAATGCTTCTTTTTACATAAATCGATTTCATATGTAGGTCAATGGTACAGTGAATAGCTTGTTTCAGTGCTGTCTTCTTGTATTTGTATAGACACTAGAACCTGTTTCCACTCGTCTTTGGGTATAGAATATTATTATAGGTCTTTCTGGCAACATCCCTGAAGTTAGGTCAGTTTCAGTTCCCTTTTCGTTCCACGTTGAAGATGATTTCTAAACTTTTGGTTCTATAACCAAATGATTGCGTGGGCACTAAGCCGATATCTAGGCGGATGCATAATCATTTTAGTATTTACTTATTTTGTTTAGTTAACTCAGTCAGCTAATGGCTCTCTACGTTTGTTAAAGTTTGATGTTAGAGGCACGTCAAGCTTTTCGAAGTCAGAAATATCCATAATTATGGCAATACTTAAATCGTTTTTATCGCTACTCCTGTGTGCGATTCCGGAAAAGGGAAATTTAGTTCTCAGTTCTCGCATGCTGGGAATACTTTGTGGATACGGCTCGAGAGTTCGAAAAATATTGATGATGTTCTTGGTAGAACGTATTCCCCGAAAAAACTTAACTTCGAATATGTTGGCCATCCGATTTTGTCCTCTAAGCCACCGATAAGTTTGAGGTTTAGCTGTTGGAAAGAATCATTAGGCCACATATGTTGTAAATGGGCTCAATATCACACAAATTGGTTACAAATATCGGTGGTTTGTAGGGCATGTAAGAAAAGATGAACCGACACAAGAATGATTCATGGAATCAAATAAATTAGAGGAAGAACGCTATAAAAATGACCTGATAAAACGAAAATATTAAAATTAATCGGTATCACAATAACCTTGCTGAAATTAAAAAAATAAATAAATATATCCAGAAAAATGCCTTGACAAATGCCATGATAATAACTAGGAAAGTAACAAAAAGAATTAACCGGGAAATAACGAGTTGGTATGAAAAAAACTATCATTAGTTCTAATGGTTTGTTAGCTCGTTATTTTCTCTTTTCACTATCTGTGTAGATTTGATGCCTCCTTCTCAGCTTACACTGTTATTTTCACCTGGTGCTTCTTATATTGACTATTTTTGCGACTGCCTGATTTCTGAACAGTTCAGCTGAAAGAAAGGATAAGATTTTCTTTCTTTATTACTAGCTCGTCTCGTCATTGTTGTTTGAAGAGAATCTCAGTTCAACATTAATAAAAACCTGTTTTAATATGCATACTGCATAAGACCTCTCACTTTAATGACAAAGCTAGCGATCGACGAGATACCACAGAGCAGCGCGCCCCTGAAGATTGGTCGGGCCCGAGTTGTTGGAAAGGCGAGTTAACGCTATTCACCGCATAATGTGCTTTGTTTTGTTTGCATTTATCCAGTGGACAGCGATTTATCCGATAAAATAAGCGTTTTCCAGCCTTCGCGGAACTGAAGATTAAAGACTACTCTTTCTTTCTCCTTGTGCTCGGTTTTCAATCACTCCCTGAAATGAATGAGTATTTCATTTCCGTTGAAGGCAAATCTTGGGTTCATTGCCTATGCCCTTCACGAGTATGATGGACAAATGATGGAGGGTATTCCCAATGTACTCCCTCTCAGTCAGATAGTAAATCTCCCATATGCTCATGGTAATCCCTAAGTGTAACGTTGGATACATATTTTCATTAAGGATGAAAAAAGGCGCAGAGCCACCTGGGACGTCCACATGGGTAAAACATCGCGTTATTTATTTCTAGGCTTCTGAAGCCAGGAGTGATCAAAAATAACTTCAGAGAAATTACTTTAGGAATAAGGCTTATGGGATAGACTCCCTAAGCTTTCATTTTGTCTTAAAGAAGCAAAAAAAGTTAGCATTGAACAAAAATCAATATACTGAAAAAAACGAAGACATTTTCGCGAGAAGCATACTGTGAATTTTATGTCTCTTTGTACAAAAGTAAATAGCTTCTTTGCTAGAAATGTTTCTCGGTTAGGAGGCAGAGTTTTGGTTTCATAAGGCAACAGTTTGTTCTTATTAAGAATTTTTGTTTTATCGAATGGCGGTTTTTGTGGGAGAATTCAGTAATAATCATGACATTTGTACATGAATTCGGCCGGCTGAGCCAAGCTCGGTGACTATAGCTGAGCTACACCACTAATATGTCGACATAAAACGAATTGAAACTCAAAAATATAACTACACTAATAGAAGGTACTTCCTGTCAAAAAGCGCGTAGAACGACTGTGACAAAGCAGTTGAATTGAAACTGAAAGCTAGATGGGAGAAAACACAAGCCATTGTCAAAATCAATCGACAATCGATCAAATTGATAGACTTTTTAACAGGCAGACTAAAAAGAGCCTTTGCGTATTTTGTAGACTGGACTGAATCAACTTCCTATGTTCGTCAGAAAGTTCAATAAACAAATAAATGTTTATGCAAATTAATTGAAAATACTAAATGTAATTTAAAATTTGTATTTCTGATTCTTAATTTTAAAAAAAAAATTATTTCAGAACTAAGCTATAAATGAAAGCTAATTTAAACAAAAATACGACTAGCTCAGAAGCTTAATTTTTTCATTGACGCCACAACTTGGAGTGATTGATAGAATTGAAAACTCGTTTCCCTTCAAACATTAAGTTAATCTTTTTATTATTTGTAGCAAACTTTTGCGGGTTCTGTGTGATCAGCCACTTAAGAAGACATTAATAAGAAAACTTTTGTTATTTTTAAGAGCCAATTGGGTCTGTTTGTTGTGCCGACCTCATCTGCAGGTCATTTCCAAAACACCTCAATTCTTTATACTTCAAGTGCAATTAGTTTATACAGATACAGCACGAATGTTCTCGACAATAAAGGTAACAGATTTCGTAAGACGAGCTTAGTAATTTGCCACGAATGCCCTCAATTGGGCAGAAAAATAAAATATTAGGTTCTCAATATATTTGCAAAGTACGGATAAAGCAAACGTGTTAGCGGTTTTTAGGTGATATGGAGTAGGTGATGTGGGCTTTGTGTTTTACCGTTTTGCGACATGCTGTGTTTGATGGTTTTGCGCAGTGTTTTAGTTCACGGGAGGTGTGTTTTTTTCATTAATGTGGGAAGAGTTTTGGTGTCGAATGGGTCTCCAAAGTGCTGACACGTTATATTTCCACTAGATTGTAAACTAATAACAGATTTCGAAATGTTCTTGGATGCAGCTGCGTGCAGTACGGCTTTGTTCTTCTTGATCTTGTCCGAACCTCGTTGGATATGCTTTACCCAGAAAGTGAGTTTCCACATATTGTAGCCGGTGACACAAGACTCGAAGATTGAATAGTACTCAAAGGTAACTATTCTGAGCTTTCTTTTTCATTCATTTATTATCAATATTTGCTTTGATTGTCTTCAATTTCTGACACATTTCTTTCCTTGAAGAGACTGTTCGTCGACAGGGCGGGCTATATCATGATAATATCACAGCCTTGAATGTATAATTTCTATGCATATGCATGTGCAAAAAAATAAACCTCCGAAACAGAAACTTTAAATTTATTAACCGTATATTTTTTAAGTTAATTTATTTCTCCATCTTTTATGCAGATCGAGTGTCACGGTATTTAATTAAACCAAATTTAAATTGAACGCAAGTTAACAGATAAACTCATTTAATATTAGACCAGTCTTTCACTCTTTCAGTTTGCATACACCATGCAGCTATTAATAATAAATGCGTGCCTCCCGACGCGCATAAACAG